>Ga0208299_1001265_pt1 | contig 19366 bp, 19 predicted proteins | sample 15_taG_FD_184089 | JGI IMG/M metagenome (GOLD analysis project Ga0208299, IMG submission 184089) | Marine viral communities from the Subarctic Pacific Ocean - 15_ETSP_OMZ_AT15312 metaG (SPAdes) (version 2) | ecosystem: Environmental > Aquatic > Marine > Oceanic | place: Pacific Ocean | collected...
ACAAGTACCTAACAGCCTGGGGGGGCTAGCATAAGAGGATATCAAAGGGGAGCAAAAAGATTTTAAAAGATTCAAAACCCCAAAAAGGGACTCCTACCCCAAAACCCCAAAAAAGGACTCCTACCCCAAAACCCCAAAAAGGGACTCCTACCCCAAAACCCCCTTCGGAATACTACAGGAATCCTACATATTATAACCTCTGTTATATCAGGATAAATGATGATACGATTTAAACAATTTCTTTTAGAATATCTGACACCTCAACAGAAGTCTAAGTTTATGCATGTTCTGATGACTCCAGAGGCCCGCAAAGATACTGATCATTTCTTTGGAGAAAATAATGACCATATCAGAGAAGAACTTAAAGGACATACTCCAGATAAGTCAGAAGTCCATAAATCAGTCGAGAGACATCTGAAACAAGAAATAGATCATGATTTTTATAATAGGGGTCATATTAAAGACAAATACGGACGACCTGCAAGATTGGGTCGAATAATCAAAGATAAAAAACTAGTCCACGAATTTTCTCAGGACAACACTCGTTCAGGAAGCAGAAAGATTCAGAAGCCTTATGTTACAGTCGTTCGTGGCACAGAGGTGGCTGGTCAAACCAACAGTCGATCTAACAAAGAACATCCGGACGGTCATGCATGGAATAGTTGCAAAGATGTGGATTCGGGATCTTGTAAGAAAGGTATTTTGGATAATGAAATCAAATATGGGTCTGTAGTGGTTCGGGTGCATGATCATAGCGGAAAAGAAATTCATAGATCAACTCTGCAACCTCATAAAAATGACGCGGGACATAGTGCATATTTCGTCGATTCTAGTTACGGTGTTGACCATCCTTCGTATGTGGCTCATGTACATGATGTGGCACAAAGATTATCTGGAGAGCATAAAGGTGGGAGTATTGTCTATAAAAAGCACCCCAATGTGTTTAACGATAATGAAAGACATTACTCTATTCATCATAATGCAACTCCAGAACATCTTCATAAGGCACTGGGGGATAGAGATGAGTATGTTCGTGAAGCGGCAGCAATTCATCCTAGTGCAACTCCAGAACATCTTCATAAGGCATTGGGGGATAGAGATGAGTATGTTCGTAAAGCGGCGGTAAGTCATCCTAGTGCAACTCCAGAACATCTTCATAAGGCACTGGGGGATAATAATGTGTGGGTTCGTGCAGCGGTAGCAAGTCATCCTAATGCAACTCCAGAACACATCCACAGGGCATTAGACGATGAGCATATTGCTGTTCGTGTGACCGCAGCGAAACACCCAAACGCACCCACTGGCTATCATATCTTGCACGCATTGCAGAATCGTTAAGGGACTCCTACCCCTTCGGAATACTACAGGAATCCTACATATTATAACCTCTGTTATATCAGGATAAATGATGATACGATTTAAACAATTTTTAAAAGAAAACTACCTCTTTGAGGCCAAAGAGAGTGTTATAAACCGTTATAAGAAACTCCACAAAGATCATAACCTGGGATCCGACGAGGGACCCGATAAGTTTCATGATGCCATAAGATTTTCTGTAGATCATGGTCAATCTCATGACGAAAGGATGGCACTAGCAAAATGGACTCTCAGTGGTCATTTAAACCATGAGGATGATGAAGATGCACCAACAGCAAGAATGATTCTTGGTCGGCATAGAGGCGCAAAGGCAAAGGGAAAATTAGAGACAGACCATCAGGTTTCCTCTTACAATTCTCCTTTTGATGCCATCGAACATTTAGACACGGTGTCTCCCGTTGTTATGAAGAAAAAGGAGTTTGGAAAAAGTCCCATCGAAGCACAACGTCTAGAGAAGTTTAAAGACCACAAAATCGGTAACATTCAGAGTAAAACTGATGGTTCTTTGGATGTCTACCATTTTCATCATGAATTGCACGGAGAAGATAGAGTCAAACAAGCACAAAAGGAATTCATAAAACCCGCGTGTGGAAAAAGCGTTCCGTGGTGTGTTGTGCAGGGTGATGCTGGGGCGACTTATATGCATCGGTATTCTAGAGGACAGGGTTTCCTTTATTATACTAAAAAAGATTCTATGCATCCAATGGCGGCTCATGGGAACAATGACGGTGTTCGAAACATGAGTAATCAGCGACATGAAGACCATAAGGAGATTACAAAACAAACAAATAATCTCTTACCAATAGGATCCAAAGAGCAAATTAAACACGGAATGTCTACTTCAACCTTAATAAGTGATGCTAAATGGAAAGGTATAATTTCAGCGTCTAAGGATGGAGTAGGGTTGACAGATATTTCGCGTCATCCAAGTCCTTCTGTGGTCCGGGCGGTATTGAAGCATTCATTGGCGAATTCTGGGGCTGTGCGTTTAGCGGCAAAACACAAAGATGCCTCTGTGGTCCATGCGGCATTGGGGCATCCAAAGGCGGATTCTCATACTGTGGAGAATGCGACAGATCACAAAGATGCCTCTGTGGTCCATGCAGCATTGGGGCATTCAAAGGTGAGTGATGCTGCTGTGCTCCATGCGGCAGGACACAAAGATCCCTCTGTGGCCCATGCGGCATTGAAGCATCCAAAGGTGAGTTCTTATGCTGTGGAGAGGGCGACACAACACAAAGATCCCTCTGTGGTCCATGCGGCATTGGGGCATTCATTGGTGGGTTCTAGTGCTCTGTATTATGCGGCAAGACACAAAGATGCCTCTGTGGTCCATGCGGCATTGAAGCATTCAAAGGCGGATCCTAATACTGTGGGGATGGCGGCAAAACACGAAGATGCCTCTGTGGCCCATGCAGCATTGGGGCATTCATTGGTGAGTTCTGAGGCTGTGGAGAGGGCGGCACAACATGAAGATCCCTCTGTGGCCCATGCAGCATTGGGGCATTCATTGGTGAGTTCTGAGGATGTGGAGCATGCGGCACAACACGAAGATCCCTCTGTGGTCCATGCAGCATTGGGGCATCCAAAGGCGAATAATGTGGCTGTGGAGAGGGCGGCACAACATGAAGATCCCTCTGTGGCCCATGCAGCATTGGGGCATCCAAAGGCGAATAATGTGGCTGTGGAGAGGGCGGCACAACATGAAGATCCCTCTGTGGCCCATGCAGCATTGGGGCATTCATTGGTGAGTTCTAGTGCTCTGTATTATGCGGCAAGACACAGAGATGCCTCTGTGGTCCATGCAGCATTGGGGCATCCAAGGGCGGATTCTGAGGCTGTGGGGATGGCGGCAAAACACGAAGATCCCTCTGTGGCCCGGGCAGCATTGGGGCATCCAAAGGCGGATTCTCATACTGTGGAGAATGCGGTATTTCACAAAGATGCCTCTGTGGCCCATGCAGCATTGAAGCATCCATTGGCGGATGTCAATGCTGTGACGTGGGCGGCAATACACAAAGATGCCTCTGTGGTCCGGGCGGCATTGGGGCATCCATTGGCGAATTCTGTGGCTGTGAAGAGGGCGGCACAACACGAAGATCCCTCTGTGGCCCGGGCGGCAAGAGATCATCCATATTATGACAAATATGGTGAAACTGCCAAATTATAACAGATTAGTGGGCGGCTAATTTTGTATAGCAGGAAACAAAAATGAACATCTCAAGAAAAAAAAACATAATTCCTTAAATTAATCTGTTGTTGGTGTGATTAATGATATTAAATAAACCACAAGGGACTCCTACCCTCTGATAATATACATATTATATAACATGAGGACACGTCATGAAAAGTTTTATAACATTCCTAAAAGAGTCAGACATAACGTCTGACTACCACCAACAACAGTTGAACCATCTTGGGAGACAAGCATTCAACTGGCATCTTGCAGACAGACAGGCCAATTACCATGTGGGCCAAATAAAGGCTCTTGAGGCTGAATATGGTGGTCGCGGAACGAGCACTCATCACTATTTGGAAATGAAACAAAGAATGTCTCCAGAAGATCGTAAGATGCACGATTTTCATGATCAACAAAATGCACACCACAATAAAGAAATGAGAACCACTCATAGACATGATGATGCCGTGGAACACATGAAGGAAGATGGGATCGACGAAGATAAAGTTAATACCACTCTCACGTTGGCGAAAGAACTTGCACGTTCTGTTCCTATCACCTCTGCCAATTCTTTTAATGATTCTTCTAGACGTTTACGTGATATTCTAGGAAGTGTCGAGGAGTCGCTTGAGGTTATTACCGAAGAATCCGAGGAGACCGAGTCGTCCAAGGACTACCATGTGCGATTGGGACAGGCTGCATTTGCAATGCATACACATGCAGCGTTGGCAGAAAGACACGGTGATCATCACGATAGGATCCATGCGGAATCCGGCGATTCGCCGTCAGAAGAACAGACGAAACAAATTGAACACCACGAGAACAAGATGACCCACCATGGGGAACAAATGTTGAAATATTATGATGTGTTAAATAGAATGAAGGGAAATCGGAAGAACTGGACCTCGAGAGAGCAGGGCATTATTAGCATTTCTCATGGGTTGGTTGACACCGTGCACGGTGTGAACAGAGACAAGAAGATTGATCCGGAGATGTCTTCGAGGTTCTATAAGATTATGGGAGAAGATGTCTCTGAGGGATGTGCGACGGATAACACGTCCTGGGAGGAATATAAGAGAACAAACGGAAAAAAAATTAAGCGCATCAAGAAAATTATAAAAAAAGACCGAGGGAAAAAATAATATGCTTTCTTTTATCGAATACCTAGTCGAGTCTGATTTGCAAATGCATTCGTTTGGTCAGGCATATCATAATGCCATGGCAGCGAGGTATGAAGCCGATTCTGAAATATTTCGGGCTGACGCATCGGTGGGAAAGGGAATTGGTCCGCGAGATGAGGAGCAGTGGGATGTTGTTAATAAAAGAGCCAAGTTTCATCGAGGTCGTGCAGATCAACACGGAGAGCGTGTTCATGGCCTAATGGGCGACACTCCTGTGGAATTTCATATTAAAAATAGAGCAGAGTTTTTTGGAAACCTTGCTGCCACAAAACCAGGTCACCACACAGATCCAGAATACGAATTTTCAGATAAAAAGGCCCGAGATCTGGAGAAGAAAGAAAGAACACCCGCGCTCAGAGACATTCTATCTTAATCTAACTAAAGAGATCGTATCATATACATAATAATGTAATTAATGGAGTAGAGAATGTTTACATTTGGTCAGCGGGCACGACTTCTCAAAAAAGCCTTAGAAGCACGAAACGAAAGAGAAAATATAAGAAACCGGGTGCCTGCATCCAACCCTGTCGGTATGGCTCTACAAAGTCAACTACTAGGAGATGTCTTAAATGACTACAAACAATCTAAAGAAACAAAGGAGCAAGTTATGGGCAATTTAACGCACGACGCAATTGTTGAAGAAATCGTTTCAGATTTTTTCGAAGGTTTATTGGCAGACGGTTTAATGACCGAAGATACACTGGAAACAGAAAACATCTATGAAATAATTGAACAAATGAACATTGTCACCGCTGCTCTGAATGAATATTTCTCCTTTGATCCAGAGGACATATTCGAAGAGGACTGATGAGTAAAACTTACAGCAACATCATGGAATCTATCATCGATATTCCTCGAAAAGACTATTCGAGGAGTATCTTTGATAAATTCAACACCAATAAACCAGTTCTTAAGAAGCACATCAAAGGAACAATTGAAAGGCAAATAGAAAAACTTTCTAAGATTGCTCCGGTGAAAGAATATAACTTAATTGGTTCCATATTGACCAAGCAATATAGAAAAGATGCTGATTTAGATGTTGATGTTTTGTTTGATGTTCCGGTCACAGAGCGACCAGCGGTTCATGATAAATTAAAAAAAGCAGTTAAAGAGATAAATGGAAAAAACATTACAGGAACAAAACATCCAATTAACTATTTTCCTATGGTTGATCCTAAAGTTTTTAAGCATCACACAAATTCGGCTGATGATGCATATGATATAAAGAATAGCAAATTCATTTTTATGTCTGATTATATACCGCTTGACACGACTCAATATATGGATCAGTTTAAAAATAAGGTGTATAAACTGGACATTGCGAAGGGCGAATTTGTTCGAGATTTAATTGATTTTAAAGAACTTGATGAGTTGGACGATGATGATATATCCAATCTGAGTTCTGCTGTTTCTTCGAAACTTAAAGAAATAGAACAAGACATGAAAATTATTATAGATACGGGACGAGATGTTGTGTCGTCAAGACGAGACGTTTTTACTAAAAACATGAACCCCCAAGAGATCAAAAAATACGGTAAACACAACAAACTTCCCAAGAATGTCATCTATAAGATGCTTGAGAAGTATTACTATATTAAGTTATATAAAGATTTAAAGAACGTTCTTGGTGATGATGGAACTCTTTCGAAGAAAGAGGCCAAAAAACTCAAGTCTTTTGCCGATTATCCGTTCAGTTCTGGTGATTCTTCGCCAGAAGATTCCTTAGAGAATATTAGTTGATTCCAAGGACTTTGCCACCAGAATATGTGCCAACGGTTCTTACTCGAATTGGGACTATTTCCGGAGCACCACCCACAGAGGTGACGCTGGCCGTGGCTCCCACATTTCCATCATAATCGAAGAATTCCAACACAACACTCATGTCGGTTCCATTTCCAGACACAATAACACCCTTGTTGGCTGATGCTGTTGCCCCAGAGGCGATTTCAAATACACTGCTATAAATATCCATCATAGGGATGTTCTCCTTTGCTTAATTATATATAATATATGAAGGTTTCTTTCTATAGGGATTAAAAAATGAATAAAGATCAATTAGTTGAAGAATTTTTAAATAATATCGTCCGTGAAGATTTGAACGACGAGGATAATTACAAATTGATTTTGGAGCACATTGAAGGTCTAAATGTTCTTTGTGATGTTTTATGTGAGTCATGGGGCGGCGGGCTAAGAAAAGGAAAAGGAGTAGTAGGAGGAGCAGTAGTAGAAGCAGTAGGAGGAGCAGTAGTAGGAGGAGCAGCAGGAGCAGCAGTAGCAGGAGGAAACGACGACGATGACGACGATAAAATCAAATATAAAATCCCAAAAAGAAAATACTATAGTTCTGAAATTGAAGAGTTTGAAAATGCTGTCGCCAACAGAAGAAAATTATTTATAACAAAAAGAACCAATAAATTGTCGAGAATACGAGGACGACGACAAGGAAGACAGGGCGGAACAAAATAATGTCCGAAGATCGTAAAGAATTTATTCCTCTGGAAGAATATTTTAACACTGATTTTGATTTTGGGTTTACTCCTGTCGATGACGAAGATGTTGATCATGCAGAAAGAACACAAGAAGAACCAGTTGCTTTAAGCGGATTGGTAGATTCTATTGAAAACATTAATTCTAGTTTGAGTTCTATTTTTATGCTTTTAGATTCGGATGATAAACCAATCACCAATGAAGTAGAATTTAGTCGGATTGAAGAAAAAATTGATAAAATTTTAGACATGGAAACTAATGAGTTTTCCAGAGCATTACAAGACAATTCTGACAATATCAAAGTCGTTATAGAAGAAATTGAAGAAAGAAAAAAAGAATTAGAGGAAAAAACTAAAGAAAGAATGATTGAAATTGAAGAGATGATTTTTCCCCTTCTTTATAATTTAATGAAATCCTCTGAGAAAGATTATATATATTGGCCCAATAGAAAAGAAAAAATTGAAAAGCAAATCCATAAAATCATTTCTGTGACAAGAAGAGACTTTTAGTTTTTATAAATATAAAAAAAGGTATCCTTATATGTTAAATTTTAAACAATGGTTGGTTGAAGACAGGCCGAGAGTGAGGTATGTTCATGCAACGGGCACACGCCTTACTGTCCCCGTTGAATCTCCAACAGCAACGCCTTCGGAAACATCTCCAGAAACATCTCCAGGAACGTCTTCAGGAACGTCTTCAGCCCCCGGCAAACGTAAAAGAGGTGGTTTTTGGTCTGGAATGAAACAAGGATACCAAAGAACAGCAACGAAAAGTTCTGGTCGTCGAAGCAGCGGTGCTGGTACAATACCCCTAAGCGGTCAACGAGCAGAATATTACAGACAAGTTGGGGTTGATCCCGGTGCATCATTTCAAATGTCTGGTGCTGCTGCGGAAGCCGGTGGTGGAGGAACATCAATTAGTCCGAAAGCATCAACACCAGCAGAATATTCTGGTCCTGCTCGAACCAGATCTGCTAGAACTAGCCCCGCAGAGACTGATACTCCTGAAGGTGAACCAAAACTATCACGAAACAGGTTAACCCGTGCAGAAATAGCAAGACAGGGTGATCTACGAGCAATACGAGCAAAAAGAGAAAAGAAAGTTGCTGCTGGAACAACATCCCAACAAGTCGGAAGATTTGTGGGATCTGTTTTGGGCAGAATATCAAGTCAACCCGAATCGGGGATGTTAACATGGAAAAACATGTATAAATAAGGAAACAAAAAAATGAACAAAAAAGATTTTTTCGGTTGGGTGCAGGGAGCCAAATCTCAACCAGAATATAAAGATTTCGATAATACCAGAAGGGCCAACGATCCCCTCAATGATCCCCTCCACGAAGCAAATATGGGGGATGAGGTTCCATTGGTTCAAACCGGACCAGGAACTGTGCCAAAACCCACAGATTATAGCAAAATGGTATATGCTTCAGATATCCCTAAAAAAAATAAAGATAAAAAAAGTTTTATTGAAAGAATTGTTACAATTATTGGTGGACTTAGAAAATAATTGACATTTAATATTATGGTGGTATACTATGGACATGAATTTTACACATATTGACGATTATACACTAGAAGAAATACCTGCTGTCATGGAAGATGATGGTAGGTATTATCTTTCACCCGAAGGAAAATATCCTTCAGTGACCACAGTAACAGGGTGGAAGAAGTCCAATTTCTTCAAGGAATGGCGAAAAAACAATCCCCGAGAATCTAGAAGAGTTCTCAGTCGCGGAAATGCTCTCCACGAAGCAATAGAGAAGTTTTTACTAGAAGAAGAAAACTTTTTAGACGGGAAGGATCATATTAAAGAATTGTTCTATCAAATGAAAGATTATTTGGTCGATAATATCGATATGATATATGCCCTTGAAGTTCCCCTATGGAGCAGTCTTTTAAAGTTAGCAGGTCGAGTGGATTGTGTTGCTCATTATAAAGATAAACTTTCAATTATTGATTTTAAGGGCAGCACTCGCCCAAAAAGGGAATCAGATGTTGAAAACTACTTTCAACAAGCGACGGCATATGCTATAATGTGGCAAGAAAGAACAGGAATTCCAATTGAGCAAATTATTATTCTTATTAGTTCTGAGGATGGTATTGTTCAAGAGTTTATTAAAGATCCAAAAGATTACGTTAAATCATTAAAAAATACTATAGAAGGCTACTATGAACAAAAATCAAAGCATACAGCATGTTGAAGATTTGATTTTAAATGGCGTGGATGGAATAAATGATGCTACATTATTTTTTAGAGAATTAGAAAAAACGTTTTCTGGCCAAACATCAAAATCAATAAAAACATCATTAAAATGGGACGGATCTCCTAGTATTGTTTGTGGAACAAATCCAGAAAATGGAAAATTCTTTGTTGGCACCAAAAGTGTTTTCAACAAAACTCCAAAAATCAACTATAACATAAAAGACATTCAGGAAAACCATAAATCAAACAAAAATTTGATTTGGATATTAAGTCTTCTTTTAAAACACCTTCCAGAATTAAACATGGATGGAATTTATCAGGGGGATTTGTTGTTTTGGCCCAGATTGATCCGTCAAAGAATAATAGAGGGTAAAAAATATTTAATGTTTAAACCCAATTCTATCACATATGCCGTTGAAAAAGACAGTTTTAGTGGTAAAAACATACAATCGTCACAAATTGGTATTGTGTTTCATACCAAACACACCGGACGAAAGATGAAAACTTTAAAAATTGATTATAATCCGGATATTTCTCATTTTAATGATAGTAAAGCGGTTTGGTTTATTGATTCTTCGTATAATGACATTAAGGGTTTAACAAAAACAGAAAAAGAATATATTCACAAAGAATTAAATTCGATGGAAGGTGGATTTGGTTTAGAGTTTTTTAAAGAATTAGACAAAACTCCTAAAATTAAAACCTATTTGACCCGATATATAAACCACAACATAAAACACAACATTAAAAAGTTTAGTTCTGTTTCTTTTATTAGTTGGTTGAGTTATAGGATAGAAGAAGAAAAGAGAAAATTAAAATCGGTAAAGGGAAAGAAAAATAGGGATGATATTAAGGCAGTAATATTTTCATTTATAGAAAATAATAAGAAAAACTTTGATCTCTTTTTTAAGACGAGAAACAGATTGTTAAAAATTAAAAATATTTTTATTAATAAAATCAATAGTTCCAACAAAGATATCCACACATTTTTTGATATCGGAAACACGGTCAAAAGAACTGCTCCCGAGGGCTTGGTTGTGTCTGCTTTGGGGGGAAGAAAAATAGTTAAATTGATTGACCGTACCGAATTTAGTAGAAAGAATTTCACAATTTCAGAGAGAAAATAAAATGGACCCAAAAATAATAATAAACAAGCAAGGATCCTTCGCTTGGATGAAATGTAACCAAGATGCAAAATCTCATCATTTTCGAAGCAAATTTATAATTAAATATGGGGGGGAATTCCACCGAAAAGAAAACGGGGAGTGGGTTTGGAAAGAATTACAGCCAACCATTGAAGAAACTGATATAAATAATACCATATTAGATGACGAACCGGAGAGATTATATAAAATAATAACACCTGATAATGAGGTTTTTTTGGTTGAAAATCTGGCAGATTTTGTCAAAAAACACAAAGAATTTGATTTGAAGGTTAAGGGTTTATATAATTGCTCCAGCAAAAACGCAAAAGGTTTAGAGTCTAAATATAAAGGATTTAGTTGTATTAAACTGAAAGGATAAGAATATGCTAGGTACAGTTTGGTGGTCTATTTTAATGTTCGTTGCTGGAACAGTTGTTGGTGCTCCTCTTTGGAATTGGGCAAAAGGATATTTTCCCTGGAACAAAGACTGATATCGAATAAATGTCTTCTCAATACCACTTTAAAAATAAGAACATATATTCTGCAAACCCACTTGGTGATCCAACAATGGGCTATTGTTGTTTTGCAGATGGTTCTAAAGAAGTAAAAACATATAACGATTGCATCACAGAATCGGGATTGTTTTATTTAGAGGATGCTGATTGTCCACAGCAACCCGAAGTTGGTTGTTGTTGTGCTTGTTCTTATGTCGAAGTAGGAGCCGCACAGGCAAGACAAAGAAATGCTGCTCAATGGACGAAAGTCCATGAAGTTTATGGAAGTCGTCACAGGATTGCTTTAGGTAGCGGCACACATCCAATAAAATCATACGTTCATCAACCCGGTGATAGTGGACCGGAAGGATATACTGTTGTTATCGGCGGAAGTGGTGTAGATCCTGTAAACGGAAGAGACGAATATGACGGGAACGTTGAGGATCCTGTCGGTGAAGTTAAAGTATTAAATTATAATAACGAATTATGGACAGAAATAACCTTAAGTCCGGATGATGCTGGTGATTATGCTTCGGGTGATAAATTAAAATTTGGCTCCACTGTAGAAATTCGTGATGATGTCATTTTTGTCTTGGCCGAAGACAGCACCGATTCTGATAATCAATACATTTATGTCTTTGAATATTCTGGGTCATCGTGGGCACAAACTGCTAAAATACAAACTAATAATACCTTTGGTGATCCTTCAACGAGTTATGGTAAAGAAATTATTGTAAATCAAGACAAAACTAAAATCTTTGTTTCTGATTCTAATGTCAATGCCCTTGGGGTGCAATCTTCGGGGCTGGTGCATGTTTTTGAAAAGAATACATCATGGAATGATCTCAGTTATTCAGCAATAGGAAATTCACCCCCCACTGGATACGAACATTTTGGTTTTGCTATAGCGTTTTATGTTGGTTCAGATGGTTATGAAAGACTTTTAATATCAACTGCTCCGATAAATGATACTGACTTTTCCGAAATGTTGGGTGTGGTACACAAAAGAAAATACGATGGAAATTCCTGGGTGGATGAGGGAACAATTGATATTAAAGATGATGTCAATGTTAATTCAGACGAGATTGGAATTGCCCAAATTGAGCATCATGATTCTACTCTTATCATAAGAACAATATTAGACGACGCTGATGAATCAACAACGTTTCCAAGTAGACAATATATATACGAAGACATGAATGGAAACGGGGACTGGCAACACCAGACAGAATTGGTCGTATCATCGTATGATGGAGATCATAATCCAGCAGCATTTCAATTTGACGTTTCGTCTTCGTATGTTACTATTCAAGATTTAGACGATTTGGTTTATGTTTGGGACAAACCAAGTGGTGGGTGGGCCGGTGATCCCATAGTAGAATCAAATACTATCCCCCGAGATTATTCTGATTATAGCAATAATTTTTGGGGGTATGCTAATAAGATTGTTGATGATAGATTTATTCTTGTATCTCAACTCTCTCATACTGAGCCGGGTGGTTTAACTGGTTGCGGCAGAGTTGCCATTTATGAAACTGGTGCTGATCCAACAGGAGCATGTTGCGTTGGTGAAACTTGTAATGATGTTACTGAATTCCAGTGCCAAGGTTTGGAAGGAACATTTTTAGGAAATGGGTCTGTGTGTAGTCCGACATCATGTACACAAACTGGCGTTTGTTGTATTTCTGAGGTGTGCTTTGATAATTATACACAATCTGATTGTGTGAATGAAGGTGGAACCTATCTTGGAAACAAAATAGAATGTAGTTCTTCTCCTTGCGGCAGTATGGAGGAAGTGGGGGGCTGTTGCGTTGATGATAATTGCAGCCAACAAACAGCAACAGAATGTTCTACTTTAGGCGGAATATTCTTGGGTGTAAATGTTCCATGTGAAACTGATTCCTGTTTGTTTACAAGTGCGTGTTGTAAAAATAATGAATGTGCGGATAGAGTTACTGAAGAAGATTGTCAAGAAGATGGCGGCCTTTGGTTTGCCCCGCGTGACATCTTATGTGAAAATGTATCATGTGAATTTGAGGGTGATGTTGGTTTAGAGGAAGTAACTCAATGTGAATGCGATAGGAACGAGGGAGTTTGGATTGGGGGACCGTGCAGCAACATAGACGATGTTGATTTGGCATGCAGTGAATACAACTCTGATGGTGAATTAATTGATGCAAGAGAAAAAAATGCTTGTTGCTATTATAGTGATTATGGAGAAGTTCTTTGTGATAATGTTTGTTCTATTATAGAATGTTATAATTTATCATCGGAATTATATCCAGGTTCCTCGTACTATGGTGAAATTGGGAAAAAATGTCCTGGGACAAATGACGGAGTAGATGAAATTGCCGAATGTATTTTAATTGAAGAGCCTGTTGGTCCGTGTTGTTATGCAACAGGTGATCCAGCAAATCCGGTATATCATTGCGAAATTCTTAAGGCATCAGAATGTTTTAATGTGTCTCCTGATCCTGGGGAGATTATCATAGACGATAGTATTTGTTTTCATGGAGATGTTTTTTATTGTGAAGATGGAGGTTATCAAATATGTGGTCCTGGACAAGAGGGTTGTTATGGGGCTTGTTGTACAGAAACTAATAATAATGGTAACGGATATCCGTGGCGTGGGGGATATACTATTTTTAGTATTGAAAATACTTGGTTGAATTGTTTTTCTGATTTTGATATCAAAATGGAATTTATAGCAAATATTATTGGTACCATTTTACTAGAGCATTATTCTACTTGGTATGAAAATTTTCAACAATGGATTGGTGATTTTCCAGGAACTTTATATGCATACCATCAGTGGTGGGGCAGTGATTGTGTGGCTTCGTACAGTGTGCATGATGATTTCTTTGAATTAATAGAAGAAGAAGTTATTGATATTTATGGCGATTTTGATTGCAATTTTCAACACCAGGGTGGTGCATATGATACGTCCATAAACATGGCTTCAATAATGAACAAACATTTGGAATTAGCAGCAGTTGACTGTAGTGGGCCATCGGGGTGTCCGGATTGGTGTGATGAGCATGGTCAGGGCATGAATGTTGTGATGATAACTAGAGGAAGAATGCCATCTGTTGAGACATTATTTGATACTTATTGGGCCAATACTTCGGGGATAGACAAACCAAGATATATTATAATCCATGTTGATTATAATAATGCTGGTCTGACTGAACAGGAAAACGATTTAAAAGATTTGGCTGAAAAGACAGGTGGAAATTATACTAAAATAACTGAACTAGATTCAGGAAGTGTTATGATATCTAAATTGGAAAACATTTTAGGTGTGGGTAATAGTGTAAATTCGTGTAATATGACATTCGAAAGCGACTGTGATGGATTGTGGTTTAATGGAGTTTATTGTAGCGACGATTCAGTGTGTGATGATATTATTGTCAACCCTTTGTCTGGAAGAAACACTGAACCGGTTATAGAAAACATTCAAACAAGGGCATTGACACAGTTTTATGAATATTTGTCGCAAGATTACCCCGACTATTGGGAAGAGTTTGGAGATTATTATAGTTTTGATTTTTCTGAAGAAAATTCAGAAAGAAATATAAAAAGACTTTCAACCGGCATCCCACCAACTAAAAATGACGAATTAATCAGTTCTTGTTGTTTTATGAATTCGGATGGTTCTGCGTATTCGTGTTCAGATTCAACAACCCAAGAATGGTGCGAATCAAACGAAGGAATCTGGAACTATCCTCTAGACAGTCTTCCCATCAAATGTAACTCTAATCCATGCCCAACTCCGCCCAGAGAAGAAAATGATACCACTGTTAATATTAAATATTCCCCAATAACTTTAAATGTTGATTCGTTCAACGGTTTAAATGTTGGGGATTCATACCAAGGCGGAATATATGTCGGAATGTTTGAACCGGGTGGTGATGTTAATATTAATGGTTCGTTTGTCGTAGGAAACCCGGAGACCGGACCAGCAAATGAATATAATGCAACTGGTAAATCATCCGAAACGTCTAATTCTAAATGGGCATTAATTTTATATCCATCAGATTATGAGACAACCGAAAAAGAATTATTCATTAGTAGAACTATAACCAAAACATCTACGGCAGATGGGCATTATAACATCTATGGAAACGGAACTGATTATTATGGAATAAGTTCTAAATTGGCTAATCATATTAGAAAAATTAATTTGTATGGTTATGATGATTGGTATATAATGAGTCGAGACGAATTAGCATTTGTCGCAAAAACAATAAAAGACAACACTAGTGTTGATTTCGAAATGAATGGTCTTTATATTACTTCCAGTTTACACAACGAAACTATTGGAAATAGTCGATATTTATATGGACAAGAACTCACGAACGGGAACGATTTCGGTTATGTTGAATTAATATCACCGAAAGACTTATCCAACAGTAAATTCAACAGAAAATATAATATTAAATTAGCAAGAAGAATTTACATATCATGAATTCAGTAACATTTACATTTGGTCGCTTTAATCCTCCAACACGGGGCCATTTGCGGGTAATAGAAGAAATGAAAAAAATATCTGAGGAATTGGATTGTCCCTATAGGATATTCACTTCTCAGAAAAACGATAATACCAGAAATCCCCTTTCATACGACCGAAAATTTCATTATGCTAAAAAAATACTTGGAGAGGATTTAGTAAACAATTCCAGTATCATTAGTATTTTTGATGTTATTAAATCGTTGGAAGAAGACGGTTATCGAGATCTCGTTATGGTGGTGGGTTCTGATAGAAAAAAGATATTTGAAAACAAACTTATGCATTATGTGGGGAACGAATTTGATATTGATTCTTTAAAGTTAATATCTGCGGGAGAAAGAATTGAAAATGGTACAGGTTTAGAATCTATTTCCTCTTCTAAAATGAGAGAATATGCTAAAAATAACAACTTTGAGGATTTCCGCGTAGGTTTGCCAGAAAACATACATATTAAAGATATGAAATCTTTATTCCGGGAAGTTCAAGAAGGGTTGTTGTATGAAAGAAATAGTAGTACCAAGTTGGTTTAATGAGGAAGAATTCCAAAAATTCTCCCAAAATTATAATAAAACCCCGTTTTCTTTAGAAAACCTTAATGGTTTTTCTGCTTTTGTTGTTGAGGATAAATCCTCAAAAGCAATGAAAATGGACGCTGAAATGTCCAAAGGAACCGGGATAGACAACAAAAAAGATCGAGATTCTGCTAGAAAACGAGTCGAACGCAGTGACGACGTTCCTGCTCCAAAATCAAAAGATAACTTAGAATCACCTCCTCCGCCAGAGGAAGCCCAGTATACACCAGAAGAACTTGCTCAGATGGAATATGAGCAAACTTATTTCGTGGACGGGATTCCTAGATCATTAGATCCCAAAGGTAGAGAAGAAGTTAGGGCTATATTACAACCAAGAGACATCGATGCTATATTACAACCTAATATTATTGGGGAAGTTCCCAAAGAGATAGATGAAAACATTCATTATGGTCATGCAATAACGATGATTTCTTTGTTAGTTTCTGGGTTCCCCGAAGAAGACATTCAATCTAGGGTTGAAGCAACACCAAAATTAACTCAAGTCACACCAGAAATATTTGAAAAATCTAAGAATATTGTTTCTAGATTACTAAAGAAAGAAGGTTGGTCACACAATCGTCTAGCCGGAATGTCCAGTTGGTCTGAAATGGGTCTTGGGGATTTTAGAGAAGCCAAAAGTGAATTGGTTCTTTATCTAGAAGAAACTGATGCCCTTAATGAATTTTCACAAACACCAGGGATATTAGGAATAACAGTAAACATTGAAACTATTTTAGAATCTTCTAATCTTAGGAGTAAAGATACATCCATGTGTATTATCAATTCTTCTGCTATATATTTCAACACCAACGAAAAAGAAGCATTAAAGGTTTACAAAAAACTTCTTCCCGTTCTATCGGGGAAGTCGGCCTATTCTAAAATTAAAAATAAACTTTTACCACTGCTCCATAAGAATTTCAATACAGATACGTTTAAATTGAATTTAATTTATGAGATTTTGAGTGGAAAGTATACATTTACAGAAGATCATAAATTTGGACCTCTTGCGGCATCGGATGTTCTTTTGACACCACATTCTACCATTTTCATCACTTCTGAATATTGTCAAAATCTATTAGACGATAAAGCCTTTAAACTCAAAATTAAAATCAAAAAAGATAAGCAAAAAGAATCAAATAATAGCAATTTGAGGTATGTTTTAGATGGGAAACTATCAACATCACCAATTTTACACCAGTTGGCTCTAAGTGCTAATAATATTGGGATGTTAGAGGGGGAGGATGACATCGAAGAAACCTTAAAAATAGTTGAAGAAAATCTTCCAATTATTGTTTCATTGATTGCTGAAAATGAATTTGAATTTGTCTATTCGATTAATCTCAATGCTATTAAAAAAGAAGATTCTAATATATCTTATAACTTCATGACCGTTAAAGGAAAGGAAATTAAAATTCCTGTTTCGGTCTTTACAGATCCAAACGACCATTCTACCTCTTATGAAAAACCGGAATACCCGAAAGCAGATGAAGTTCGTGTTTCTCCCATGAAAGAAGAGCGAGATTATAAAAAAGAATATAAAGATTATCACGGAAAACCAAAACAAATATCAAACCGTAGCAAAAGAGTAACGGCTCGCCGCCGATTAGAAAAGGAAGGCCGAGTCAAGAAAGGCGACGGGAAAGATGTACATCACAAGAACGGAAACCCACAAGACAACAGTTCATCCAATCTACAAGTCATGGGTGCTTCTAAGAACAGAGCAATTAAAGATTCATATAATCCTATTATTGATGAAGAACACGGTGCAGGAGAAATAGGAACAGCAGAATTAGTTAAAAAATACTTAAAAGATACGCCATTTTCTAAAATAATAAGGAAAAAAGATGACAGAAGCAATCAAAGAGGTTGATATTTATTTTTGGACTCAAATAGGAGTCGCATCATTTGCCTTTATTATTGGGTTTTATGTGGCTTTTCGTAAATATGTCAAAAAATGGGGAAATTCTACTAAAATAGATAAAGAATACTGGAATATTCATAGCAATATTCATGAATTGTTGACAGAATTGAGGATTCGGTGCGATTGTGCCCGAATACAGTTGGTACAATTCCACAACAATGATTATTTCATGGATGGGGTTTCGATGAAAAAGATGAGCCTCACCCACGAATCTCTTAATAAAGGGATATCTTCTGAAGGCGACAAAAAACAGAACGTATTGCTATCTCGTTTTGTGCCTCTTTTGAATAAAATTCTACTAGATGACCCCATACTTTATATTGTCAGTGAAGATAATGAAACATATGGAAAGCAATTTATGGAATCTTCTAGTGTTGTGGCTTATGTTGTACTTCCAATTGTAAATAAAAACAGTTTAATCGGATATGTCACATGTCAGTGGTGTAGTTGGAATAAAGTTGATGAAATTGATGTCGAATTGTCCCAACATGAGGCTTTAAAAACTAGAAATCTCATAGAAGTACAATTATCACACCAGAAATCAGAAAAACGATAAATAGATATAATATAATACATTAGGAGTTTTTATGAAAAATATAAAAATTGAAAATCTTCAAGAGGGTGATATTGTTGTGAAAAACGACAATTTTCGCTATATTGTCACAAACATCGAATATATCACATCAAAACGAACAAACGTTATGATGGAATCTATAGATGAATTTGATTTGGGCAATGAAATCCAAGATATTTACGAAAATTCCTCAGAAATTGCGATAGAATCCACCTTTTGTCTCAAAGAACGACTCGAATCAGTCCGTTCAGAACTAATTGAGTTACGAATTAGTGCCTCTGGGGGCAATAGTACTTCTCAGCATCGAGACGGCGGGTTCTTCGGATTGCGGCGCTTCGAGCGGCGCGGCAATGTTGATTACCGTCAATTGATCAATCAAAGGCAGAAAGATGTTGCTAAAAAAACATCGGGTGGCAATGAGGTAGATGAACCCACAGGGACAAGACAACGAAATCTGGGAGCACCAACGCTCAGTACAAGTGCAGTTGCTCCGAGTTCAAGCGCACCACCCCCGCCGAAACGAAACGTTCAGCAAATAGGTGATAAATTTGTTACGACTGATTCTTCTGGTGCTGTTACAGCAACACATGATACTAGAGCAGGTGCTCAGACTGCGGCTCATGATGAAACAGAAACAGAATATTTAGAAAAACGAAGTAAGGCAAGTTACGATTCATTATCCCCTGGGCAGCAGGCTAGCATCAAAACCACAATTGCTGAT
>Ga0208299_1001266_pt1 | contig 19357 bp, 7 predicted proteins | sample 15_taG_FD_184089 | JGI IMG/M metagenome (GOLD analysis project Ga0208299, IMG submission 184089) | Marine viral communities from the Subarctic Pacific Ocean - 15_ETSP_OMZ_AT15312 metaG (SPAdes) (version 2) | ecosystem: Environmental > Aquatic > Marine > Oceanic | place: Pacific Ocean | collected...
CATTGTTATCAACTAACTCTTGAACTGTAGTGAACGGAGGTTGAGGTAATAAATCATGTCTACCTTTTGCTGGTATAGTAGAACCGTCGCAATCAGGTAATCCCATTTCATCAACTCGCTGCCATATTATTTGTCCCCAGCTGATGTTTAAAATAAAAAATAATAAAATTGTAATTAGTTTCTTCATCGTTATTCTTTTCATTTATTTATTTCATTAATTCTAACAATTTCTCAACTCTATCTTCTTCGTATTTTAAAGCTGATATGTCTTTTTTACTTAATCCTAAGCTGTCTAATTTAGCTATTTGTTCTCCTTTACTTAAAGCTTTATATTTAGCTGTGTCTTCAGCTTTTTTATCTACTTTTATCTTCCCTCCACTATTTTTATATATTATAAGATCTATTTTTTGCTTTTCAGATTTAGCATTTTTAATAGTATAATCTCCATATCCCAAACCTTTTAACATTTTTATTTGTTGTGAAGCGTTGAGCTTTTTTATCGTGTCATAATCTACAGATCCTTTTGCTGCCTTATAATTAGCTTTAGCATTATCAATTTTTACTACAGCTTTCTCTTCTTTAGATAATGGTTTATCCGGCATATCTACTTCTAGCTGCCATTTGGGCCAACCTAATATTATAGCTACAGATTGCCATGCTTCTGTATCTTCATCCATGGCATCTTTCAAATTATTTACTTTTGAAAATATTCTATCAAGAGGAACGTTAGTAACAGCAGTAATAACTTTGGAAGCTGATTCATAAGCTGGATTATCTAAACTAAATCCTTTATCAAAAACTTCTTGTCTTCGTTTTTTACTATCAAAAGGATAACCAGCACTTCTAAGTTTAGATAATTTACTTTTAATAGCTGGAGAAAATTCTAATAACTTTATCCATGCGTCACTATATTCTGGTCTATCTTTTTTTGATCTATCATAAATATTTATTCCTAAATTTTTAATAACTGATAGAGTTACACCACCCATTCCAAGTCCTCTTAATTGAGAATCTAACATACCGTTTACTGTATTAAAATACCTTTCATTTTTATCAGAACTAATAGCTTTTAATTGGTCTTCCGTTAAATCATCTTCATTATCTCCAAAACCTACAGCATATAAAGCTTGCTGTAAAGCGTTAAATACTAAATTTTGTACAAAAGCATAGTAAGCAATTCTAGCTACTCTAGTTCTATTACTTTGAGCTAAAGTCTTACCAGGCATAGGTCTTCTATTTATTATATCTTGAATATCTCTTTTTTGTATTCTAGAATATTGCATCGGAGTATTAACATATTGCAATATTATTCTACCTAAATCACTAGATTGTTGTTGAGATATTTTAGATGGATCTGATGATTGTTGTGCTTCTTCAGATTTTTCTTTAAATTCAACTAATGCTTGAGCTTCTGCCTCTGCTTTTGTTTTCCCTTCATTTTTTATTAAATCATTTACTCTATTTCTATAGAATAAAGCTCCTCCAGAAGCAATTGCAAAACTATCTGCGTATTTAGTAGGTAGAAAACCTTTTTCTAATATATAGTTTAATACAGCTTTAGCTTTGTTCTTGGAAGTTTTAGCAGCATCTGCTATTTCCGATTCATTTATATTTAACTTCAATCCATTTCGTCTATCTACTAGATAATCTGAATTCATCAACATTGTAAAATCTTTCCAATATTGAGGTTGATTAGCAAAAGCTTTACCAGCATGATAAGGACTATTAAAACCCCAGTTAATAAAGTTAGCTGCTGATATAGTTTGAAGTAAAGCTGATCTTGTATTAAAAAACATAGTAACAGCTGTGGAATTATTTATATAATCTAAAACTCTATTGCTTAATCTATTTCCACCTTCAATTCTGTTTTTACCCGATTTCATTCTAGCTAAACTATTATGTAAAGCTTCTACGTACTTAGGTCCATGTATAGCTTCAAGTTTATTTAAGTTTTCTTTGGAAAATATAATATCTATATTCTCTTGCCATGTTTTTAAATATTTACTTCTTTTAGTAGTATTAAGAAGATCTATTAAATCTGTGGTTATAGTCCCAGTTGCCCATCCTTGAGTTGGCTTAGAATAACCATCTCCTTTAGTTATAGATAACATTTGATCTGCAAATACTTTTAACTTAGGATCTTTTTCTATTATATCGTTTAATTCTTTTAAATCTCTTTTAGAAATACCTGGAATTGTTTCACCTGTTTGAGTCCATAAATAAACTCTAACAGCTTGTTCGTTAGTGAAACCGGATTTAGTTTGTTTCCTTAAATCTTTTGGTACATTTAATTCTTTCTTTAAAGCTTTAAAATCTTCCATTAAATTAACTCTATCAGTAGATAAGTTACTCATAGCTTGAGCATATGGTTTAAGTAAAGCTTTATCATAAAACTGCAAATGCTTCATTCCTTGTTTACCTTTACCGAGTGTAGCGTATAATAAACCTTGAAAATCTTCAGCAGATGGTGGAATTAATAATTTATATTTACCTTTTCTTGCTCCAGTTACTTTAGCTTTAACATCTGAATATGTTTTAAACCTGTCTATTCCGCTAGATTCTTCTAAAATAATATTGAATTCATTACTAAGATTCTCGCTAAATTTAATTTTAGCTTGTTGAGTTTTAGATTTAACATCTAACACTTCTAAAGCGTCTCGTACAGCTTTAACATTTGAAGTATGATCATCCGCAAAATAAAAGTCGTTATAACCTTGTGCTGCTTTATCTACTATCCAATTTGACTTGGCGTATGGAGAGCTATCTCCTAACCCAGATATATTATCTAATGGAATATTTAACCCAATTGAATCTAAAAATTCTTTAATAGCCGGAGAAGCTTGTTGAGCTCTAGCAGTTAGAACAAAAACATCTTTAGTGCCTCTTACTTCTTGTATTTTTTGAGCAATTTTAAATAATGGACCTTTTTTACCATCGACTACTTTGTTAAATTCTGAAAAATCCCATACAGCTCCTTCTGCTAGCATTTCGTCTCCCTTCTTAGCGAATTCTTCTGCAGTTAGTGTTCCAGTTCTCCCATCAGGCATTTCATATAGAACTTTACTATTGGTTCTAGCTAATGTATCATCAAAGTCAAAAACTCTTATCTTTTTTATTGGAGCATTAGGATCTCTTGCTCTCCTTAAAGCTTCATCAATTACTCTGGCTTTATTAATCACATCTTGAGAAGTCATAGAATCAGAGTTCTTCATGTTAAGTACTCGTGCACTATCTAAAAGTGGAACATTATCTGAGTTCTTAACTTTTGCTTCAGCAGTTAAAACAGGTATAGCTTCGTCTAATAATTCCTGAGCTTTAGCAGGCGTCATAACATTATCACCTGTTAAAACTCCGGCTTGAGTTAGTATTTGTTGATATATAAGATCTCCTGCTATTTTTGCTATATCAGGATTAGATTCTAATTTAGGATCAACTTTTAAACCATATTTAGCTGCAAAACTCTGACCATCTAAACTTAAAGTAAACGGATTTAATGTAAAATACTCATTAAAAAATCTTATCTCAGCAGGTGGAACCTTACTAAAATCTCCAGTCTTCATAGCTTCGTTCATTCTTTCTTCTAAAAGTGGATGTTCTCCAGCTTGAGCTTCCCAAATTACTCCATCTTTCACATACTTCTTGTCAACTATCTCCTGATACGTCATCATAGTTGGATCAACAGGTATTAAAACAGTTCCCTTTTTTTGAACTTTAGTTTGATAAGGAGAACCCATCATTTTTGTTGTCTTATCAAAAACTGTTTGATAATAATTATCTTTAGACCATTTTAACCAACCCTCGTAAACTTTAGGATTTTTACTTTTTATAGCTTGTATAGTTCTTAAAGACCAATTACCAAATTGATAAGTATGTTCCTCATACTTCTTATCTCCTTTAACAATTCCATCTATAGCAGATCTTACTAACGCGGCGTTTTTACCCCACATTCTACTAGCGTTAGGATTATATAAAAATTCTTTTATAACAGGAAGTGCAGCAGGATTGGCATCATAAGCTTTCTTAAATGCTTTAGTTACTTTTTGAACAGCATTTTGATATTCACTTAAGTTCTCTAAGTTATCTTCTAATTGTCCTAATTCTTGTTTCGCTAATACTTTACTTATTATAGTTTTTCCTTCTTTTTTATTTATACCTAAAGCTTGCTCTACGTCTTGCTGTAATTCTTTTAAGGTACCTAATACTCCCTCTGCTACTAACGCTTCATTTATAGCTACTGTCTCATTGTATAAAGCCGCGTTTTTCTTGCTCATAGGTGCTACATCACCCATAAATAAACCTTGATTTATATTTTTAAACCATCTATTACCAATTGGAGAAAGATTAGAAGAATTAATTAATGTAAAAACATCACCACCCATTATAGGAGCTAACACGTCAATAACAAAATCTCTAACTTTATTAACACTTTTAATTGCCTCTTTAGAATTAGTTCCATCAAAATAAGGTAGCTGTCCATTACTCTCTTGTCTTATGTTATCATGTTTTTTTCTTTCTCCCTCACTCATCTTAATCCTAGGATCTCGCTGTATCTTTCTACTAGCAGTTGCAATTTCTTTATCGCTCATGCCTAACTCTTTCATAATGGAAGGTAGCATGTCTTTACCTAGTTCCGATGCTATAGTTGTTGCAGTAGTAGTTTTTCTATTACCTTTTAATCCACTTTTCTTTCCTGTTGTAGGGCTTATAGCTGGAGCCAATATATAATCTATAAGTTTCTTAGAGTCAAAATCTTTAAATTCATATAAGTTAACTCCTTGTTTAGTATTTTCTACATACACTTTGTCATCAAGCATTGCTGCATCTATATCAGCTTGCTTAGTTAACCTTACAGGTGGCTTTGTAAATATTCTATCTTCTGGCTTTGTTTGTGACTCTATTTTAACAAAGTAATCTACGGGTAAAATATCTTTAAGCTTAGGTCCTAGCTTTTTAATTAAGAAGTCATAGTTCTTACCTAGACCTAAAGCTTTCTTAACTGGACCTGTTAATTTACCTTCTAAAACTTCTTTTATAAAAGGTTTAAAATCTTTAGAATCTGCATCTGGGGTAACTCCTTCTAATATTTCTAACACAGCTGTTTCTACCTCAGACTGTAATTCAGGAGTAACAAATTCAGGTGCTGCTTTCTTAAGCTTAGATCTTGGCGTTACTCTATCTTTTTTACTTTCTGGTTTAGTAGTAGTAGAGGGTGAAGGAGCTTCTTGTTGTTTAGCTTCCGCTGAATCTATACTTTCAGTTCTTTTCTTCTTTTCACTTTCAATTGCTAAATCTTTTTTGGCATCCATCTTACCAAAGTTAACATTAGCAAATATAAACTCACCAAAGCCTTCAGATCCTACAGTACTTCCATCTTTTCTTTTAGATTGTGGATCAAAATTTATTAATCTATTTTGAACATTTTCCATTATCTTAGTTCGAAGAGTAGGATTACCTGCAGTTCTTTTAGTTATATAAGTATTTATAGCACCATCCTTATTATTTAAAGAATCAAAAATAGGATTAAATACTCTAGGGTTGTAATATTCATCTTTGGTCTTTACTGTATTAGGTAATAAAGCATTAATAGGTTGTAAATCTCCTTTTTGTTCTGAAGCTTTTTGAGTACTAGCCGCCATTTTTTGATCTACAGTTTGATCTGCTTTAAGATCTATAACATTATCTGTAGTTAAATCTGTACCAATAGCCTCAGTTAACAACTTTTCATACTTACCAATAGTTATATCTCCATTATTCAGTGCTGTCGCTAATCCATGGAACCATTCTACAATATCATTTTGCCCATTAAAAGGTATAGTATAATCTCCATTACTAGCTTTATCTAAACCTTTATTAAATAAATAACCAAGCAATGCGGGTATATTTCCTTTTTTATCTAATAGTATTTTCCCACTACCAACTCCTTCTACAAATGAAGCCACAACTTCTTCATAGTCCCACTCATTGGTTGGATTACCATCTTCATCTTTTTTTATTATATTAGCATTCCCAACTTGAATAGCTTTCCATAGTTTAGGATCTAAATTTTCCATGTAAGTGACTATTTGCTCGCCGAAATCTGTAAAAGCTTGTGGATTTTTCTTAAGTAACTTAGAAGAGGGACCATGAGATGTTTCATGACCTCCAGTATTGAATTTCATGTTTGTAACCATATTAGGTTTAAAAGCCATATATTCTTTTTTACCACCTTTAGTTTCTATATACATCCCGTTTCTATTACCTTTCTCTAAGCTTTTAATAGCATTCTTCTTTTGCTCATCATTCATGATAGAATTTTCTATCATTACTTTCGCTTCATCTATAGATCTAGCAATTTTTAAATCAGGGTTAGCTAGTAAATCTTTAGCAAGTTGCTTCTCTGTTAGTTGATCAGAATATAAATCTATAGCTTTGTCTTGTACTTGCTCAGCAGTAGGATTAGAATCTAAACCATTAGTCTCTAGTAATGAAATTTTAGCATCATTCATTAACTTTTTATATAAAGTTTTCTTTTTAGGATTAAACCATGACGCTCCTTTCAAAGCGAAAAACGCATTACCAAAGTATTTTTTAGATGTATAAAAGTTTTTAGCTTGATCTAAATTTAAGTATAGTTTATTAATATCATCTAATTTTTTTGTTCTTTCAGTGTCTGATAATTCTTTATTACTTAGTATTTCTTTAGCTTTTCCTTTTAGAATTCCCATATAGCTAATTATACTATTAAAGTCAGAACTTCCATCTGGGTTAACACCTTTATTTTTAAATCGATTGTCTAGTTCAGAATAATTAGAATTAAGATCTATATCTATATTTTCTATTGAAGAGTTGTTTTCTGAAATTTTTTGATTTAGTTCTTGAACTTTATCCGCTACATCTATATCAAAACCTTCTCCTATATTTTTACCAAGTATATTAGTTACTTGTACATTCAACATTGAATTAGCTTGTTCAAGTCTTGATTTCTTATAAGATAAGTCTGAAATGTTCTCTCTAAGATCTGCCCCAATAAAGTCTTTAGTAGTCATCGCATAATAAACAGGAGATACAACAGCTACCGGACCAGAAGACAAAATACTAGTTGCCACTATTTCTCCTAAACCTTCTGTAGTAGCTCTACCGTTTAATTTATTTTGTACAATACCATTTACAGCTTCAAACCCAGCATCAACACCAACGTCTTTAATAACCTCTGGAGTCATATGTCTAGCATAGTCCCATCCTCCATCCATAAATCGACTCATTGCATTACCACCAGTTCCTTTTATTAGGCTTTTTCCTTTATTTAATATTTTCCATGTTGGTAAAGAAGCAAATACTGATTCTGATGTTCCACTTAGTACAGATCTCCATAAAATTCCAAACTCATTATAATCCCTTTTTCCCAAAACTACTTGTTTTCTAAAATCCAAGTCAGATGAACCGGCTGCCATAGCTCCCATAGCTACCATAGGAACTGCTGCAGAACCTCCACTAAATAACATAACTCCAAATTGCGGTAATTGAGTCCCTCCCATATGAAAAAACCAACTACCAAATTCATAAGCATTTGTAAATTCGCCGAACCTAGTAGCTCCTGCGTAAGGAGCATTTTTCTTTTCCTGCCAACTCTTCCACCCCATCATAGCTTCAGTAATAGGATCTTCATTAATTTGACCAGACATTTTTAAAGCGCTCATAACCCAACCCTGAGGTGTTAAATATTTATAACCACCATAAGCTATATCTGTTACAACGTTTGCTACTGAGAAAGCAAAATTTTGACTATTAGATTCTAAATCACTATAATTAAGTTTATACACTTCCCATCTATCATTCGCATCTTCAATACTATCAGATAGTTCGTCAAAATCAACTAAATTTTTATTAATTTTTTCACTTAATACTGTAAACTCAACTAATTCCTCCCCAGCTCTATCTGTAATCCTTTTAGGAACAACCACTTTAGTACCATAATTTGTTTTGACTTCTACTAGTTCATCTCCTGGTTGTATATCAATCTCTACTCCAGGTAAATTCATTATTTGAGAATATAAACTAGTATAAGGTGCATCTACTATTTTGTTATAATTTGACTGTAATACTCTTTGTTGGTGTTTGTTTGCGTATAACGCTTTGGTTGTTTTCTTGTCTATGTTAAGAGCTGATAAAATAAATTTACCTTGTATTTTTCTTTCTTCACTTTCCCAATTCCCAATTTCTACAAAATTTTCAAATGCTCTCTTTTTTTCATTCCCCATGGTTTCGGGAACTAATACTTCTTCTATTGCTTTTTTATTAATATATTCTGTAAAGTTTTGCCCACCATTCTCTTCTCTCCATTTTTTAGTATCAAATATTTGATTTTTACCATCTTTATCAATGTAAAAAAACATTGCTTCACTATTTTCTCTTGACCACTCCATAGCTTCTTCATAGCCATCTAAAGAAGTTAACTTACCATTTTTAGAACCTTCCCCTCTTTCCATAGTATAAGTGTTAAGAAGATCACCTGTAGAATATCTAATACTATCTGGTCCATCAGTTGGGTTTCCTAACCAATCTTTCCATGCAACATCTCTAGTATAAGTAGGCATTGTACTATACTCAACCTCACCACTTATACCTAGTTGTCTTCCTTCTTCATCGCGTTGAGTTTGGATAAACAAATTAAATGCTGTCTGTTGAGCTTCTCTTTCTCTTGTAACATCTACTTCTTCTCTATCTTTCTTTAAAAGAGATCTAGAGATTTGAAGTCCTTCTGCAGATTTCTTATATTCAGGTGTTATTACTTTAGCGAATTTAAACATATCCACTTTATACTCTCCTGATTTCTCATCATACTCTGTAGCATATTCTTTTATAATACCAGGTCTCATCCATTCTACATTAATACCTGGCGCTGTAGGGTCATTAGAAGGTCGCTGTTCTATTGCTAATGCATATTCATTAATAGATTTCATTCTATCTTCTACAGCTGTTATAGTTAACGCGTTAGAATGCTTAGTTAAAAAATCTACTAATATCTTTTTTTGCGCATTAATAACCGCTGGATCTGTATCAGTAGTATAGTCAACTTTAATTGTAACTTCATCATCACCATACAAAACTTTAGCTTCATCAAATCCAAAATACCCAGCTTCTTCCACTGTAAATCCTTCAGGTAATAACTCTTGTAAAGCTGGAACTACTTGGCCTTCTCCAAGATTTCTAAATAAATCACTATAAATTACATTATTAAAATATTTAGTTCTATTCTCTGGTTTCTCATATGATTTATCTGTCTCATGAACAACTTCAAATTCTTCTAATAAAGTATGTTTGTCATTTTTTTGAAAATATCCATTTCTTTTATCTTCATTCCATGCTGATATATACTCATCCACACTTTCATATGTAGGTTTACCCCAAATGCCTTGATTATATTTTCTCTTAGCTTCCATGTTGGACATGTTCTTATTCTCAGGTAGATCTTTAAACTGTTCAAGAGTTATTGGTTTTCTATTAACCCACATATCTTCAATCATAGATTCATCATATATATTTTGCACTACACCATCTCCATTGTATTGAAAATATAAATTATTAGTTAAATCTAATCTATGTTTTTTCTCTTCTAAATATTTTTTATTAATCTCCGCATACGCTTTTTTATTCTCTTCTTCAGCTAAAGCGTTGTAAGCGTCTATTCTCTCGTTTACATCCTTATAGTCCTCTTTTACTTTATCTAACTTTGTCTTGTATTCAGTAACGAGATTATTATATTTGCTCTGTTGGTCAGCATTCATACTGTAATACTCACCACCATCATCGTCTACTTGCTTTAAAGTGTCTATCCCTCCTTCGTCTACAAACGCTTTAGCTAATTCCTCATTAAACCATGCGTCTATACTGGAAACTTCCCCATCTATTTGTTTAGTAATATTCTTGAAATTAACTCCATATTTTTCTTTAAAATCTTTTTTAAGACTTTTAGTTGTTGGTGGATCAACCGCAGGTGTATCAGGTATTACCTCTGGTGCTGAATTATCATCTATTGTTATATCTTCAGCTATGACATCTCCTGCAGGGGTTTGCTCTTCTTCTATTTTTTCCGAAACTAATCCAGTATCCCCTGTATTCAATGCTCCACCTTTTAGCCCCACATTCGCATCTTTCTTTGGTGTGGTGGCTGGGATCTTTTCCAGGCTATTATCTTCCTTTTCTTTCTCTTCTTCCTCTCCTACTAGTTCAAACCCTTTTGGAATAGGTGTATATGTTTCTTCTTCTACTAATTCAAATCCTGCTGGAATATCATCTATATTCATATTATATAATTTAAGATTTTTTTCTTATTTTTCTACCATCAGGTAATGTAATAACTTCTCCTGGTTTAACTTTAGATAATCTTTGCTCATCTCCTAAGAAATCATCCATTTTTCTATCGTATTCTTCTGCCGTTCCTTTATATGTTTTATCAAAACTTGTTCCACTTCCATATTTTTCTTCCCACGCGTCAGGATTTTGACTTTGTCGTTGTACGTCTACAGCATTATTATTTATAGACATAGTGGCTAAGTAATCTAATATTGGTTCATAGTAAGTTTCATAATACGCTTTATAAGCTTGGGTACCATACATTGGAGGTTCCATTGGGTATTCTAAACCCTTAGTTAAACTATTAGGCATCTTATCTTCCCAAATGCTTTCTCCATATTGTCCAATCATTTTTTCAAACCCTCCTCCTGTACGAAATTCCTTAGATGGTTTACCACTTTTCCAATCCATTCTATATGCGCCCATCATAGCACTTTTTAAATCATTTTCTTGATCTATACTCATAGTTCTAACAGCTTCAGGACTATTAGGATCAACACCATCTTGTACTTTAGTATAAGTATCTATCATTTCATCTTTGTGATTCTTTGTAAAAGCATTATAATTGTTAGTCATACCTTTTGATAGATCAGGCACATATCTTAAGTAAGGATTATTTTTATCTTCCATTGCAGCGTTAAATTCTTTAATGTTTAACCTTGCACCAGTTTTGTTATCCACTAAAATTATAGTTCCTCCTTCATGTATCAAATCTATGTCTTGTCCAGAAGCTCCTCCAGACGCTATCTTCTTTAAAATTGCTAATTGTCCTGGAGGTGCGCCAGTAACACTTAAAGTGTTCGCAGCTCCCATACCATTTTTACCAGCAACATCAGCAGCTTCAGTAATAGCTTGAGCAGTTGCTAAAACCTTTGGAATAGCTTTACCATAATCGTCTATTAAGTTTTTTATACTAGCTAAATCTCTTTTACCTAATTGCGCATCCTTCATTGTGCCATTGTCCAAATGAGTTTTTATAGTGCTATAGTTACTAATTAAATCTCCAAAGAAAACTTCTGCTTTAGCATCATATCCAGCATAAGATGTAGTAAATCCACCTACTTTCTCATACAACTTATTTTCCTCTTTTAACACTGCTTTATTAAACTTTCTCATTGCGTTTTTCTTAGCTTGAAGCATGTTTATACCACCTTGTACTACAGATTTCAAATTTGTCTCTAATTCAGAAGGTGCTTGAGCATTTTGTTGTTGAATAGTATTTCTTTCTTTAACGCTTCTCATAGCACTCTCTGCTACTTTTTGACCAGTTTGTTGAGGATCTTTATAACTCATTTTTTATTATTTTATATTTCACCGTATAAATTAAGCTCCATCATAGCCGCGTTACTCGCGTCAACTCTTGCTCTTTGGTTGTCTAACTCTTTCGCAGCTCTATCAATATCTTGTTGATCTCTAGCATCTTCTATAGCAAATTTATATTTCTCACCTTCAGCTTTTGCTTTCGCTACATTAGCAGCACCTTGTGCAGCTGCTTTTTGATTAGCAGCTTCTTGTTGTTGAATGTTAGCTGAAATTCCTCTTTTACTTTTTAAAGCTGCTTGGGCTAACGCTGTGGCTCCACCTGCACCTGCGCCTGAAGCTTGCATAGCGTCTAATGTGTTAGCTAAAGCTATATCTGTTTCCTCTGCTTGAAATTCTGCAGCTTGTGTTGCAACTCCTAAATTGGCGAATTCATTAGCTAAGTTTTCATAAGGATTAAAAGCATCTTTTCTAGCTGCTTTTGCAGCTTCCAAAGCAAGTTCTTTTCCTTGTACTTCATCCTGCATGGCGTCTCGATGTTTTTCCATCAAACCCTTTTCATGTTCCTGTTGTTGTTTGGTTATTTGACTTGCATTATTATCACACCCCATATTCTTATATTTTTTTAATTATCTTATATAGTGGATCTTTATCCACATACCAATTTTTCTTATTAAAAGTTGCTATTAAACTTTTATTATCACTAACAGTTATTATATATTTTTTACCTGATTTTTTAATCATTTCTTCAGCTACATTTATTAATGTATATAAAGCTTTTGCTCTAGTTATTTTACTACATTTCTTATCTGATATAATCCAATCTAACCATACCATATTAGAGTTACTCCAAAATAAAAAACCAGCAATAATAGGTTTATTACCATCTTCTATCATTATACCACTTCTACCATTATCTGGTAACATATCTTGTGGAACTGGATCCCATCCCCAATCTTTCCACCAGGTTACGAGTAAATCGTAATCATTCTCTGTAAGTGATCTTACGTTTAATTTCATTTAATTTAATTTAATATGACGATGTTACAAAATTACTTGCAGCAGCCCAAAGTTCTTTAGGTCCACCTAGTTGGGTTGTATCATCTGTTTCTATTTTTACTGTAGCAAAGTATCCTTTTATACCACTCATTTGAGCACCAAACAATATTTCCCCAGCCATTGCTGTGGAATTATTTCTCAAATTAGCTACATATCTATTTTCTTTTCTATCAAATCCAGCTCTTAAAGTGTAACCAGTGTTAGCGTCAACATAAGATCCTTCATCATAACTTTTTATCGATAGTATATCATCATTGCTTTGAACATATGTAGGTGTACCATCTGGATTAGGGTCTTGACCAGTGAAACCTGACACGTAAGATACAACTTCCCAACCATTGCTACCTTCATAAGAAATGGTGTTAAAGTTTTTCATTACATCTGGTTGTGGATTAAACACAAAAGTAACATTAGATGGTTCTCTAGTTCCATAAAACACTCCTCTATTATTAGCAGCTGGTTCAGCATAATGCTCGTATAATTCTGTACTATTTACAGTGCTAGAAGCTTGTTTACCTACACTATAGAACTTGTTTATCAAACTAAACATTTCATTAGGTTTATAAGTAAAAAAGCTAACCCAACCATTGATTTCTTCGTCAAATCCTAATGTCGAGAATGAAGAAGCTTCTGTAGTAACTTGATTAGGAGATTCTTGTAAAGAAACTACATAGTTTTTATTATGTATATCCCATCCACCTTTAACTTTACTTTTAGTGTTATACGAAAAAGTTATAGTACCACTTAGTGTAGATGTAAACAGCTGAGAATAATATATTTCTGTGTTTAAACCATTAACTGCTACGTAAGTTATGTATCCATCTTGCCCATCTATTTTCATCCCAGGGGTTATATTCTGTCCTGATGTAATACTAGATGTTAATATAGTGACTAAAGTAGTAGTAGTCGCTCCTCCACTCACATATGTTGCTGTAAAAGTCTGTGAAGTGTTACCTGAACTCAACGCTGCTAACTCATCTCTAAAATAATCTCTCATTCCATACATACTAATTTCAGTTAAACCGTCATTAGATAATCTCACTATAGAATTACGATTTTTATCTGCAAAGTATTTCCTATAGTTATATATTGCAAAAGATTCGGGATTTTTACTTATTCCATATTCACCTTTGTATGGAACGAATTGACCTACAACGGCAGCACCAGCTTGTGTTTGTGTACCACTCTCAGTAGTGTATATAGTATCCTTATCTATTAACGCACGATGAATTCTGTTTTCTTGAAATACTATTAAGTTAGTTTCTTCAGCATATGTTTTTTGAATAGACCCAAAAACAGGATCTATTGTTTTAGTTATAGCATCACCAACAGAGAATACATTAGTTTGGTTTACACCTGTTCTTGAGTTGTAAACACCAGAATAAATAAGACTACTAATTCTATTTTGTTGTAAAGGGTTTTCTTCATCTAAATAAGCCCTAGCACCTTGATCAGTAGATACATTATTATAACCACCTCTTATCCTTGATTCTTCTATATAATAATTCTTTTCACTATAATCAGTACTTGCAATTCCTGTTACATCTAACACACCAGGATAAGCAACACCAGGAAAAGCTGACACCTCATCAAAGTTGGCTGATCTTATCTTTTTTAGTAAAAATGTATTAAAAAAATCTATTTCTATAACTGTTGACATATTTGTTATTTTAACTAGGAACTGTTGGATAAGGTGGATCTGGAGCAACTGGATTTGCACTACTACCTGCATCAATCGCAATATTTAACTCAGAAATTAATCCACTTGTAGAAGTTTCATAATATATTTGTAATCTAGACTCTAAAGGATCAACTTCTGCAATAGCTAGCGTAGAATAAGTAGCAGTATATTCTGCACCAATTTGTTTATTGTAAGTACTTAATCGCGCTATAGGGGGATTACTAGCTGGGTTATAAATTCCAGTAGCTGCATATGGTGGTCCAACTGCGAATCCAGAAGGGCTTATATCAGCTAATTTACCTATAGTGTCTGCTGTGATATAATGTTCACCTAAGTTGTATTGAATATTATAATTTGTAGTTCCTGTTCCAGCAACTCGAGGGTATAGTAAAGTATCACTAGTTCTAAATTGCGTTTGTTCAGGTTGAACTTCTGCTAAATCCGTAGGTATTTTATTTATATTATCACTAAATAAAGTAGTGTAAGATTCATCATAATTATTACTAATACTATTTGGACTACCAGAAAGTATATTAGGTAGATATGCGTTATAATATTCTTGTTTAAGTTGTTTTACTACAACTTTATAACTGTACCAACCAAGTTTGTTTTCTGGACCATTTATAGTAATAGTAGTATCAATAGCTATAGTCACGTTTGAAGAAACAGTTATAGTGTTAGTAACAGTATCAATAGCTTTTATACTTACAACTGTTCCACCTCCTAAATCTATAATATCTCCTACGGCTATATTAGGGTCTAAACTAGAAACAACAATATTATCACTAGAAGTTACTGCCGGTGTTACCACTGCTGTATAAGTACCACTTTTATATAAACCAGGATAACCATCAGCATAGGAAACAGAACTAGGTATTTCACTTCTAAATAATACTTTTAACGAATCTCCAAACCAATTTTGAGGAATAGTGTTATCATCTGCAGACTTGTATGGGTTGAAAATAGTGGAGCTATCATAGTTTTCTCCACCAACTTCATATTGATAATCCGTGATAGAAGATAGGACAACATCTGATTGTCTACCATATCTATCAGCTAGTACAATTCCAATTTGATAAGTTCTATTTTGTTTTACATTATGTGTAGGGTAAGCTACTGTACAAAAACTAGTATTACTAGTTATTAATCTAATCTTAGGAGATATTTGAACACTGTAATCTAAGTTTTCTGGAGGTGTATGCTTATCTATAAAATTACCATATATTAATCTATTACCACTAGTAGATTGAGTCATTGCTCTTATTGGAACTTTGTCAAAAACTCTTAAAGTTTCTCTTTCTGGTAAGGTTTTAAACGGTCGTCTAGATTGATAATCGAAGCTATATACTGTACTACTATTACCAGTTATAGATGAATCAGTTACTGATATAGTTTCCAATACTTGTATAGCTAACCCGTCAGATTCTTTATATAGTATTTCTAAATCTGAAATTTTTAACTTACTTGCCAATTCATTTACCGCATAAGGTGTAGGTATTTTAACCTCTACACTTTGAACTTTATTCTCAAAGAAACTCACTATAGTGCTAGCTCTTATTTGTTCTTCTTGTGATATATAGTTTGTTGCATTAGCCCCATTCCCAATTTCAGATCTTATATATCCATCTTGTTTAGGGATAAAGGCTGGTTGAGTGAATGGAGATATAACAGAATATTCTCCATCTTCAAATCTAAACCTATAAGCAAATCTTACAAATTTATCTGATAAAAACGTGGGATCACCTGGCCAACTACTAGTATAATTAGGATTAGGATCAGAAAATTCTATTTTGTCAAGAGCAGCTACAGTGTTAACTCCAGTAGTTATATCTTTATCAACTACCACTGTGGTAGGAGTTGGATTACTTATTGTTAGTACAGTTTCATTTATATTGCCAGGACAAGATACTTTCATGTTGGCCGATATACCTAAAGCAGAAATAGGATTAGTAAATGTTATTGTAAAAGGTGCAACTACAGTAGTACTCACAAAGTCTGCAGCTAAACTAGGTGTAAGGAAAGGTTCGGTAACATTTTTAGATGTTGGAAAATAACAATCCACTGTTGCTCCAGATAAAGCAGGGGATAACACTTGAGAAGTTACAAATTCATTAGCGGTATAATCAATTTCTCTTACGAAAATTGGTAAATTATTTACATATGGTAATTTTAATTCCATACCTATTCGTAAATCTGTTACATCAGTAGCACTTTGGGTGAATGTACCAACATGTGAAACGTTTTCTAGTGTTATATAATCATATAGATAAGGGGCTTGATAAGGATAGTATTTAGCTACAGATATTTGATCTTCAGTTGTGTAATGGGTAGAACTCGCAATAGCTTTTGTAATATTAATTTTTCTAGGTTGATTTCTATTGTCAGTCCAAAACAAAAGTTCTTCTATTAAATCTATTCCATATATCGGGTGAGTTTTAGATAAATTTAGAAATCTACCTTCTACTAATACTTTATACCTATCTCCTGGGGAAACCGCTCTGTTATCAAACATTAATATATAACAAGCAGCACCATAAGGAGCAGGATTATCCAGCTCGTTAGAAGATACATCCGTGTAATTAGTAGCCATAAAGAAAGCTCTATCATTTTTCTCCTCTATAGTATAACCAATAATTTCTAAATTACCAACTGTATTTAAACTCCAATTAGTGATAAATTTATTACCTAATATATTCTCCAATGCTCCTACATCTTCTCCTTCAGATCTACTTATTTGAACATTTTCCGCATTTCTATATTCTCCTTTAGACAATAATCTATCGTCTAAGTCCTTGTTCATTTTTGATTTAACAAAAGTATTTCTTATTTCTGCCATGATTAATGTTTAATCCATTTAGATTTCCCTCTAAATACTTGAACTATTTCATCTAATTTAATGTTAGATAATCTTATTTTAGCATTTCTTAATTTAGCTGATCTTTCTCTTTTATATCGTTGAACAATGTACTCTTGAGTGTTAGCACGTGAAGATAGTATAGAATGGTTGATATGAGCATATAGTGCATCCTCGGCCATCTTAGGCACCTTAGAATCCATGTCATAAGCTAGTCCATCAGAAATGTATTCAAATACTATAAGTTTATTCGCTAAATCACTTGAGAAACTAAACTTACCAGTTCTTTCATTTATTTGAAACCACCCATTTCCTTGAGAATATTGAGGGTCTAATCCATAACGTCTGCCATAAGCTAATTTCCACCAAGCATAATCCCATACATTCGTATTGTTTACATCTAATTGACCCGTAAGATTATCTGGATTGTCTGAATCCCATCTCTCTTCTGTTATAGATTGTTCAGCTTCTGTGTTTTGTCCAAAAGAATCTTGAGTAGGTACTCCTTGTGCGTCTTGAATTGGGAGTTCAGTTGGGGAAGAAGTAATATTATTTACAGGAAAAATTATTCTTTGCACTCCATCATCATCAATCCAAGAGCATCTAACATAATTTACATAATCTTGTGGAATAAGTACAGATAAGTTAGGAGGAATAGTTAGTTCTTGAGACTTAATGCTTTTTAAAGTGTCGTAACTAAACTCTTGTAAACCTCTTTTTGCATGGAATATTACATCTGACCTTTTGACTCTAGGTATTAACTTATCTAAACCTACATAAGCCACCATAAAATTATTTACAACATCAGTTAAACTTATATATTCATAACTACCATAATTAGCTTCAATAGCTGGTTGGATTAAGGTAACTATAACTTGATCAGTAGGTATTAATGGTGCTACAAGAACTATTTGATTTAAAACTGTAGTAGATAAACTATAATCAGTTGTTTCTACTAATAGTACACCATTTTTTGTAACAGAATAATTAGCATTAGATACATGTGCCACTGTAGCAACAAGATCAGTGTTGAAAGTACATGTTATGTTACTACCTGTAATAGCATTGAAAATTTGTTGCCCAGAATAATACTGCGCGTTTGTTTCAGTTAATAGTCCCATGTTTTATTATCTTTTAGTATTAGCTTCGTTTGCAGCAAGTTCTTGTGCTGCAGCTTGAACAATTTGTGGATCTCTTATTACAACACCTGCGTACTTAAGTATTTCTAATATTACCTCTGTTTGTTGACTGTCACTAATTTCAAAATTAGTAGAATACATTGTACCTTGTAATAAATCTGATGCTTGTAAAGTTATAACTAGCGCTTGTGTCAATCCACCACCACTAAAAGTTATAGTATCTCCAACGTTATATCCATAGCCGACATCACTAGCAGAGACTACCGCTGCAGTAACGTTCCCACCAAATATTGTTATAGTTATTTTACCATCTGTTCCACCACCACTAGATATAGCTGGTTCATATACGTACGATCCATCAGCACCACCAGTTCCAGGAGTAGTGACAGAACTCATTAGACTACTACTAGCCACTAAACTAGATGCTTTGGTTGGATCATAAATATATTGATCTAAACCTCCTATTGTATAGCCCCATCTCACGTCGTTTGGCTTTCTAATGTAGTTAAATGTAACATCAGAAGCAGCAAATGTAGACGCTGCAGGAAATACAGTTATCTTATCTTCTTTATGTTTAGCTATAGGGAAACTTAGTGAAGGTTTTGTAATTGGAGATAAAGTTTGTTGGGTATAATCTCTAGCGCTGACTATTTCTAGTTCTGGTGATCCTAACCCTTTGTTGTAATTTACAGATCCAAATCTGTGTAAATCTAAAGGTTGGTTATAAACATTAGTAGTTGGAACATTAGAAGCATTCTCTGATTTTTCAAACACTTGGAATTCTTCATGTATATGATCCATTCTTGATGCGAATTCTACATCTGTTTTAGGCATACGTGTATATTGGTTATAGTCCTCAAAGAAGTTTTCAAATATCTCTAGCTGAACTTGAGTTGCTAATTGATTAAACTCGTAAGGAGTTAGATAGCCACGTTGTTCCTTATTTAAGATACTAAGTACTGTAGTATATACCGTGTTTACGTTTATTGCCATTTTAATATTTTTAAAAAAAAAAGGTGGCGTTAACCACCC
>Ga0208299_1001269_pt1 | contig 19349 bp, 23 predicted proteins | sample 15_taG_FD_184089 | JGI IMG/M metagenome (GOLD analysis project Ga0208299, IMG submission 184089) | Marine viral communities from the Subarctic Pacific Ocean - 15_ETSP_OMZ_AT15312 metaG (SPAdes) (version 2) | ecosystem: Environmental > Aquatic > Marine > Oceanic | place: Pacific Ocean | collected...
TGATGTTCCCTGAAGACGTACCGCTTGACACGTTAGATAAGTGTCCCCATAAAGTGACCACATTACCGATTTTAGTGTACCGATTATTTGTGGAAGTACCACTATGTGTCCATGATGAATTCATGGTGGGAGTCCAACTGCCTTCTTCATAATCATCAAGTGTTGTTGACGATGAATTGAGCTTGACTCCGCTATCAAATTGACCTACACCATCCACATGAAGTTTTTGGCTAGGACTCGTACCCGCTCCGATGCTGACTTTTCCGTCACCACGAACGAAGAATAATGAATCACTATCTTTATCAACGACATGTAAGGATGTATCTGCTGAATCAGCCCCGCCTTTAATATATGCACCCCAACCTTGAGATGATGAATTAACCGCTCTAAGAGCATACTTACTTCCCGCAGAACCAACTATATCACAGAAAGCATCAGGACTCGATGTCCCGATGCCGACGTTGCCTGTTGAATCTTGAATCCTAAATTCAGAACCAGATGCTATATCAGCGTTTTGAGATATTGAAAAATCTTGCTGGGAAGTTATACCCGCATACCAATCATCACTTGTATTTTTATAGTGAATAGCAGTATTACCTCCAGTACTTCTTTCAACTCTCACTTGATTAGCGTCAGATGAATAAACGTGGAGCCCTGTGGAAGGTGTATCAGTCCCGATGCCTACGTTGCCACTATTTATTATACAATCACCTCCACCTGGAGTTAAATATAAATCTCCGGGTTTACTTCCGTGGTCAGTGCCATAAAAAGTTGCAAATGCCCCCCTACCAGATGAAACATCTCCACCACCACCAATTCGTGTAGCTTTTGTATCAGAGCCGTTAGAAGTATCTGTATATATATCTAACCAAGAAGAATGACTGCCTATAATAGAACCATTTACATTAATATGTCCATCTACATCGAGTTTTTGGCTAGGACTAGCAGTTCCAATACCTACGTTGCCTGATGTATCAAGGTGTAACTGAGTAGCAGAGCCAGCCCTAAGTTCTAAATCATTCCACCCGTTATATCCAGTATCGACACCTATGATAGAAGCCAATCCAGTCGTTGTTTTTAATTCAATACCGTCTGACCCATTACCAATTCTTGTTGTACCATTTACATCCAACTTAGTGCTAGGACTACTAGTACCAATACCTACGTTGCCTCCGCTCTGGATAGTGAGTCTTTGAGTATCGCTTGTATATAGTCTAATCTCTTTTGCTTCTGTATTATTAATCTCAAAATCTCCATCAGTATCTACACCCAAAGAAGTACCAGTACTATCACCCTCTAATACTATTTTAGAATCTCCACTTGAATCCTGTTTAATAGTAAAAGTACCTTTACAATTAACTGTACCATCTGATAATGCTTGAAATTCATCCTCGTTAATTTTTAAATCACCTGAAGAGTTTACAGAAAATGGATATTTACCATTGTTAAGCATAGTTCCAAGGTATATTGAACCACCTACCATACTTATATTAGCATTACCGTCTACAGCATTTTTAGCCGCTTCTCCAGCTATAGCTTTAGCTTTAATATCAGCCGCACTTGTACCATCTATATCACCAGTAAAAGTACCGCTTAATATACTTGCTTTACTAAAATTCTCTACATTAGAAAGACCTACATCAGACTTTGTTGGCTTATTAGCAGTGTGATATACATTACTTTTTGCTACACCATCCCAAGTACCTTGGAAGTCACCATCAGCTCTTTGTAGTTTTTTCCAGACTTTAGCCATCTTGTAGTACTACTTCCTCTTCTACTTGTCCATACTCTGGGTCTGCCTCTGCGGCTTCTTCAAATGCTTTATTAAACTTTTTATACATATCGTAAACCCATATGCCTTCTTTAATTGTTAGGCTAACATTTTCTATTAAGGATACAACTGCTTGTAATTCTTGAGTTGTACACTTAACTATCTTCAACTTTGCTTTCGGCATTGTTTCTCTCCTGTTCTAACATAGCCTTTATAAACTTAATTTTTAAATAAGTTGTAGTGGCTTGTTCTATCTCTCTACCCCTATATGTTCTTTCCTGCATTAGTTCAAATATATAACTAATGTCGGATAACTCCAATTTAGAGAGCTTCTCTTGTAAATCGATAACCTCTTCCTTAGCTTGAGGTTGAATTATTTTGTCCTTTGCAGATTCCCAGAATCCCATTAGGATTTCCCTGCATCTACTGATTCCTTTGCAGAATTTTTGTAATCATATGGATATCCTGCTATATCTGGTTTTGTTTTATGAAACTTTTGTAATGCTTCATATCCCTTTACCATCGGTGGCACTATAGACTTTTTAGGTGGAGTTACTCCATTAGATGTCTTTTTAGCCATATAGTCTTTAATATCCATCTTTGAGATTAAGCTATCTCTAAACTCCTTCTCCGTCCAAATTTCACAAGCAACTTCAGTAGATTGGTCCATTGACATATCCTTTTGCATAAGCCAAACCCTTCTACCTCCAAATAGAACTTTACCAGCACTAGTAGTGACAATATAGTCGTACTTATCAGGTTTATAACCTTCGTCTTGTAGTGATTTCTTTAAACCACTGTATTCATACGGAAGACCTTCGTACTGTCCCGAAACCGGGACAGCACAATTAAGGTCACTAAGTTTAAAGTTCTTTATTTCCTTAGCCATAGATTACTCTTAAATATCTACAACAACGTATTGATTACCGCCGTAGACTCCAATTTGACCGACAACTTCACTTGCTGGGTCGTTGGTGTAAGTTGAGTCTCCATCAACATCTTCTGCTACTAGAGTCATTGGTGCTTTTCCTTTAGTAGCCAAGTTAGTTGTCATAGTGCTTGAAAAACTAGCATCGTCTCCGAGTGCGGCGGCTAACTCATTAAGAGTATTCAAAGCCCCCGGTGCGGCACCGATGATATTTGTTTCTGCCGTTGATACTGCGGCGGCTTTTACAGTCGCTTTAGTATCACCGTCAATCGTGTCAGCATCCATTGTCTGTGCTACGTTGTCAAGTTTTAATTTACCACCTGCAACAGTAATTGCTTGGTCAATAACACTTGATAGTCCAACATTAGCCTTTGTGGTACCAGCCCGTATAGTTGACGTACTGTCCTGATTGGAACTTGTACCTAAGGCGGCTCCTGATTTTACAGTAGCCACTGCCGTTCCATCGATTGTACCAGTTAAGTTGCCTCCAAGTATAGTGGATGTACTATCTTGGTTAGCTGTTGCACCAGAAGCCGCTCCCGACTTAACTGTTGCTACAGCAGTTCCATCTACTGTACCCGTAAGGTTACCACTTAATATAGTGGCTCTTGATTCGTTTGCTACATTACCTAAGCCAACAGCTCCTTTTGCAGGAGTCATTGCTTCCCACTCGCCAGATGTAATTTCATTTGCACCTACAGCGTCTGCCCTATATTGCTTGTTACTATCATTTGTATCAACCCAGATGTCACCTACTGCCAGTGCAGTTGGAATAGCATCTTGATAAAAGGTTGTATTCTGCCTTACGTTAGCAACATTTTCTAGTCCAACATCCGTTGCAGTAGTGTTTGAGTTAACGATAGTTGAAGGTGCGTTTCCTAAGTCAGTTTGGATAGCCCCCACTCCTGAAGCAGTTACTGTTCCGCCACCAGCACCTGATAAAGCACCTGCGGCACTTATACTGATACTAGAGTTAGTTAAACTAGATGGAGCATTACTTCCATCTGTCTTAATCTGTGCGTGATTAGTTACATTGCTCAATCCAACGTGAGTTGCTGTAAGACCCGTTGGGGTTCCTGTTATAGCAGGACTAGTAAACATTGTAGCTTTACTTTCGTTAGTTACGTTGCCTAATCCTACATGAGCCGCATCAACCTCTGAGTTTTTCAACCCATCTGCCGCATTGGCTACTTTTAGTTTATTACTCCCATCAAACGCATCATCTGTAATTACTTTTGCCGCCGCTCCTGCGATTGCCTTTGTCTTGATATTACTTGCTGTTTCTCCATCGACCGTACCAGTTACATTCCCTGTGTAATCTGCATCTGACCGCTGGAGTTTCTTCCACACTTTTGCCATTGTGTTCTCCTATTCTTCTACTTCTTCTACTGATACCATCAATGAGTCCTCAGAGCTATTATAATAAATAGTCCCTTCAGCGTTGTCAGATGGTGCCGATGTTCGTGGTTTTAAATGCACTGCTCCCTGATAGTCTACAGAGAACACTTCTGTGCTATTATTCAAAATCTGAAACAAGTCGCCCGAAGAAACTGTGCTACTTGTTTGATGTTTTAATTTATTTCCGTCAATTAGGTCTGGTAATACTTCTACGTCTGACGAACCATTATCTCGGTACATCTTTCCGTCTGATGTATTGTACCAGACTAATTTAGTATAGACATCTTTTACTAGATGTGGGCTTGATAAACTTCCTGCCATTACTGTGTCCTCGTATAAGTTGGTGCTACAGGCTCTGCAACTCTAGCCATTACAGGCATTGCAGGCTTTATTACCCTAACTAATGGCATTGTAGGCTTTATTACCCTAACTAATGTAGGAGGAACTGTCTTTAAAACTCTAGTGGACTTTGTCCCTCTAAATAATTCTAATAAGATGTTACTAAACGGATAGGCTATGGTATTAAATGCTAGACCTATATTATTAAATGTAGTGCTCATTAAAAATCCATTGGGCTTACTGTTTGTTTAGAACCATCTCTACCTCTATATGAGTAATTCTTAGCCATTTTGACTCCTCGTTCATACTTCATATGGAAATGCTGTGCTAAAGGTATTGTCTCAGCTTTTCTTTCATAGCCGTTAGCAATAACCCTATTTACTAATGTTTCGTGAAATTGCTCTGGAATCTCACATTCTTGGTCCAGATAATTTGTTCTCGTTACAGATACTTCTGAATCTAGTTCAACCCCTAAATATGCTCCTGTTGTAGCATCTTCTGAAAAAGAAGTAAATCCATCTCTTTCAGGATTTTCTCCCGGGATAAGGAACTTATCTGGTCTTTGTATGTATAAAAGGTTTATTTTCTTTGTAGCATCAGTAGGTGATACAAACTTATCTGCACCCGAATCATAATAAGCTACTAATAAAGAATCTCTCTCTGTCCACCATAACCATTGACTTAAATTAAAATTTTGTTTTTCCATTATATCAAGTCTCTCTTCTTAGGTCGTCCTATTAGCTTTTTAATTGATTCTCCATCATAATCAACTGCTTTAACTTTAATAATATGTTTCTTTAGAGGATATACCCTTTGGTCTTGGACTACTGTAAATTGGTCAACTGACTCAATCATTTCAGCTCTAAATCCCATATCATTCATACCGTCATTTAAAGACCTAATAATCTCAACCTCACCCATATCAGGATGATGTTGCTGTACTCTTTCTATGATTTCTCTTAATTTCATACTTTTGACTCTGGCAAATCTACACTCATCGCAATGTTAGTTGCTATAAACTCTTGCTTCTTCCCGTTTATCATTTGTAATTGTTGTTGTGTCCAGCCATAATCAGTACTTAATTTTTGAATTAAGGTGTTATACAACTGCATCTTCTTAGCTAGGTTAGTTTGATACTCTTGAAGTTTAGCTCCAGTCTTTGCTTGTTCTTCAGATAACTCTGTACCCATTTTAGCAAGCCCTTGTTGGAAAGTTTGAACATTGTGACTTAACTCTGCATTAAAGTCACCTAAGATAGCATTGGCTCTGGATAGTTCCTGAGCGGCTGTACCTAATGTTACTTGAACCATATCTTCATCTTCATCAGCTAACCAGTATTGAACACTTTCATTTTCAGTATCCCCATCCATAGTCGTTCCATCAATCATATTCTGAGCTTTTGTTAAAGCATCATTCACATCATTTGTTGGAAATGTTGGGCTAGTAAAACTTGGTAAACTTGTATCTAAACTTATCTGTGCTGATATATCAGATATTTTGTCAAACATAGTTGTATCAGAATCTAAATCCGTAGGCAGTTTTGTTCTAAAATCTGCCAGTCTCTCGATTAGAATGTGCTCGGCGGCGTGTAATAATACTAGTTCGTGAAATAGAACTGGAAAAGCATCGTGGTCTTCAAATTTATTTGTTACATTAGAAATAGTTAGATTAGGAAGATTTATCTTTTCATTTGACTCATCTATTGTTCTTCCACCAGAATGTGGGACTACTATAAGATGTCCTTCTGCATTTAAAGCTTGGCTAACATCTGGGTAAATAACTACTTTATTCTGTGCTGTAAGATAGTAAGAAGGTTCATTATCTAAAGAATAATAAATACTCTTAGGGTCCTGCATTTGTCTTGCTAGTTTTTCAGATACTAACCTACAATGATATGTCTTACCATCATAACCCCTTTGTACCTCTAAAAGATGATGAGTTTGGAGCTTTTGCATCCAATCATAACCTAATTCATCTGTTTTATCAGTACCATTTTTATCACCTATAGCTGTGCTCTGATAACCCATTGTATACATAGCTGAAAAAGCTTTTAATAATTCAGGGTTTTGTGATGCTACTGTAGAAATTACAAAATCTACGCCTTTTTTTATAGCGTAGCTTAAGTCTTCACTATCACTAGAGTTAGTTAAACTTGCAATCTTACTTCCAAATGCCATTTATACCTTCCTATATGAGTTATAGGGGGGCTTACGCCCCCCCATAATATACTCAACTTCTGTTAAGCAACCCACTTCATAATAGCGTGAGTTTCAGGTAAGCTAATCTCAAGACCTGCTTCGGTCAAAATCATATCTTTCCGTCCATCAATGTTATTATTCTGTACATTAGTCATAATGTGTGTATCACGAGATACTCCATTACCACTAAGTGGACGATATTTAACATTCGCTAAATCAATAGCTACTGCTATATCTTCGTCTTGGTTTCTGAACAATGGCTCAGCAACAAAGTGTAAGTTACCAAAAATGGTATTTACTTTTGTTACAGCGTGTCCGAAGGCACCACCAATATTCTGAACATCAAGCTTATAAGAGCTAGTTGTCAGAGTGTTCTTTAAGAAACCACCATCAGCAGAATTTAGCTTCTGCAACCAAGCAAGTACTTTGCGTGAAGCAAGTACGAGTTTGTCGCCACTATTTCCTGTTTCAGGAGCGAAGAAATCCTCCATATGGTCCAAGAAGGTATCATATGTTGAGGAAGAATAGTCAAAGTTATACACTTTACCATTAGCCTCGGTGTAAGGTACCATACCGTGAGTGTAACGAACAGGACCGGTGGAGGCGGCTTCATCAGAAGCACCTACACCAAAGAGCATTGCGTGCTCAATATCCATTTTATGTTCCATAAGCTTGTCAGCCCATACTCTACGATACTCATCAGGACGCCCTCTGTAACGAGTGGCTAAAGATGTACCAGAAAAGAGTTGAATAGCTGTCTTAAAAATCTGACAATATCCTTCTCTTGTACTGAGTTCATCTTTCCATCCGTCTGGGTCGGTTGAACCTTCAGCCCACGCACTACCAATGACTTGACCAGCCGCATCTGCTTCAACATCGGATTCCGCAATGGTCTCTAATGCTGTGACGGTTATGTCAGTTCTTGTTAGTTTGTTAGCGGCTGAAGAGCCACTATTATAAGTAGCGGCAATACCATCACCAACATTATCGACAGACTTAACTCGAACAGCTTTACCAGCTATTCTGAGCACTTGTCCAGCGATTAAAAATTGTGGTGCGGCAGAAGCTACTTCACTGCCATACTTATCATATGAAGATACCAAATGATAAGTTGTGTCTGCATCTTTTGCACACGCCGCTCCGTCTGTCTTTACTATAAAGTTCCTACGTTGCCACTGATGACGCTGTTCCAAGAATTTGAAAACGGGGTCGTCTGTAGACTCCTTTGCAACTTTTGATAGATAGACAAAAAACGGGGACTGCTGTGGTGCTAATTCAGACACCCTCTCGCCAAAATTATAAATTCGGCGGGAGTCGTTGATAGATACTTCACCTGTTGGTAAAGCTCCACCGGTCTTAGTACTAAATACATTAGCCATAAGATTCGTCTCCTTTTACTTCCCCAGCGATTTTATTGACCGAAGGGGTTTCTGTTTTTGTAATCCGTAATCATAGAATCCATAACAGAATCAGTCCCAGACGGCTGACTAGAAGATTGTCCAGTAACCACACCCATAGGCTGTGGTACACTTTGAGCTCTCTTCATTTGCTCGAAGCTCTCATTAGGGGCAGTTTGTGTAACGGGAGCATTTGCAACCCCTCCACCATTCTGCATCCTATATAATTGAAATAAGTTGTCTACAGTAATATTCTTAGGGTCGTCCATCACTTGAACAAAACTTGCCACTTCTTCATCAGAAGCTTGGTAAGTATTTTGTAAATGCGTCTTCATCTGAGACATATTATTATTGTAGGCTTCCTTATCTGCTTGAGCTCTTTTAATGTCCTCTTGCTCCTGCTTAACCCTGTCACGTTCCTCAGACATTACTGCCTGAGTATATTGTTGATGTAAGCGATTATATTCATCCATATCGTCACGCCATCTATCAACTTCATCTAAGTATCTCGCAGATTCGCTTTCGGGGTCATCTAAAGAATCAGTCCTGTTAAAACTACGGGGTTTACCCGGTTTAGCAGGAGGGTCTGGAAATTGAATCTCTTGTTCTGGTTCTATTTTTGGCTGAGGTGAATCTGCTTTCTGTTCTAATGCTTCAAGACGTTTCGCCATTTCTGCATTTTCATTTCTAGCTTTATCAGCCTCACTTTGCCAATACTGGTAACGCTTATCATCGTTATCAGTCGTGATTTCTTCTGCCGTAGCCGAGTCTGAAGGTATCTCCACAGGGGAGGGCTCCAAAGAAGCTTCAGGTTCTTCAACCTTGTTTGCACGGAAAAAGTCATCTATTAGACTACCTTTATCCTGAGTCTGGTCAAATGCAGATTCAGGTGATAATTGGGAATCTTGAGCAACGTCTGGTGTTGTTTCTGGGGTAACCGGTTGTGCCGGTGCCATTACTTCTTCAGCCATTTGTTCTCCTTTTCTTGGTTTGAGGCTCCATTAGGACTTGGAGGTGCTCTTTTTAGTATCAGCGATAGCTCTACGAGCTTCGCTCTTTGCTTGTCCTAAAGCGTCATCAAGGCGTTTTTCGAATAGCTTGCCAGACGCTTTTGTCTGGGTTGAAGCTTTATCGAGGTCTGCCTTAAATTTTTCTAATTCAGCTCTTTGCTTAGCGTGGTATACTTCTCTTTCACGAGTTTGCATATCACCTTTTAATTTTTTAATCTGTTCTTCTTGCTGTCTTACCTGTCCCTGTAGCTGTTGTACTACATCAGTTCTTTCCATAACTCCTTCCATATCGAAAACCTCTGTCTTTTTAAGAACTTCTTGCTTATCAATAATTCCCTTCTCATATGCGTCCATATACAATTCAAGCTGTGCATAACGATTAGTTGGGAGAGTAGAACCAGTAACAACAACAACGTCAAAATTACCTCTACTAATGTCATTAATTATCTCTACTTCACCTGATTTATCATCGTAAAGTTTTTTATTTATAGCAATTTCAGTCAGACTATTGTTAGGCTGAACTATTCTAATTATTTTTTCTGCTTGATATAGTTGTTGCATTAGTGGTATAGCAACCTTTGCCATTCTAACTAATCCTGTTTCTATATCCTGCAATTTTGATTTAATCTTTCTCTGACCAAATTCATCAAGTGATACTGTAGCCTTGTATGTATGAGGTGCGGCTTCTGCATTTCCTTGCATTAATTCATATAATCCTAATGCGTGGTCAATATCAGTCTTTGCAACTTGTTCATTCTGATATAATGTATTAGGTAATGGTGTAGGCTGAACTGGTTGAGGAGCTCCAGAGTCCATATCGACCTCTATTGCAACTCCCGGTTGTGCCCATCTCTGTTCAAAGTCCTGCATATCTACAGAACCACTTGGTATTAAAATCTTTGTATTTGTACTAGTAGTTGCGTGAGCAATGATAAGAGACCGTGTCTTATTAATATACTCTTGCATATCTTTAACCATCCTAACATCAGAAACCGGGTAGGGTGTTCTAGTGTGAATGTTCATAAACAACACGATAGGATAGTGTTCCGTAGGTAAGATACGGGAGTATAAGTATTTATCTCCCATTATGACGCACATCTTAACCCTTTGTACTGGAACTGACACGGTCTCAATTAAATTTTGATTTACGAGGTCTGCGTAAGTAACTCTTTGGATTTCTGGCATCGGAGGAGGGTCTTGCTCATTCATCTCAGCTTCTTGACTAGCCTGTTGTATCTTCTGTTCTATCTGACTAATCATACCCTCAGCTTTCTTTGGGTCTGTAATAGGCTGACCATTTATCATTACTGCTGGTCTTCTTAAATATTCTTCGTAGTCTTCTTTATCAAAAACCTCTTCAACACCATCAATGGTATTTTTAACGTGAAATCTCTTAACCCATACCTTGTAGTATCTCTCGTAACCCCTTATATATTCGGATGATTCACCGAAATTAATATCGGTCTTTGTAGCAGTATCTTCGGGGAATACAATCCCCTTATCATCTATTCTTTGGGTAGTTGGTCTATCGGTATGTAAATCTGATTGAGCATTTTTAATTGCATCCTCATACTGTGGATACATCTTCTTAGCTTGCTCTTTTGTAAATAAACGACTTATTATAATATTTTCGGCATCATCACCTAATCTATGTCTACAATTAGGGTCAACATAAACATCTAATGGGTCTATGTCAGTCATACAGACTTCACCTCTACCAAAATCCTTGAGAGGGTCAATATAACACATCATAGCACCTAATCCCATTGTATAGTAGTCGTCTATAGCATTTCTTAGAGATTGGGTCCCATCTGAAATGTACCACATATACTCGAGTAGTCCATTGAATACCTGTGCTACTTTATTGTCGCTGTCCTCTCTGGGTGATACACGGAATTGTGGTTTGCCTGAAGTTAGTAAAGCCTTAGCGGCTTCAACTGCTGGGTGGATTCGGTTAACTACGAGTGGGGCTTGTCCCCTCTCAAGTAAAATTCTTTGTTGTTCAGCAGTCCATTGTCTTCCTAGACGAAATTCTGCGTCTTCTTGGGCTTGTTGTGCCCATAATTCTCGTTTATTTGAATATGCCCGAAATAGGTTGTGGGTTTTATCGACAATATCATCAGGGATAGAGTCTTCTCTTTCTTCGTACGCCATTGGGGCGAATTTAAGCACTACATAGTCAACCAATCAAGGATTTTTTTTGGTTTATTCATTATTTCTTTGCTATGATATTCCTTTGTACGACAGGGTTTAACTCCATCTATTGCATAGTATACAGCATCTAAAATATCATCGTGTTTTCCCCTAGGATAAGATAAAAACTCCTGTTGTGCGTGTATATCTTCTGACCTAAAGAAAAATTCTCCTCGAGCGAGCGGGGCAACCAAGGACAACAATCGTTCGGATTTTCTCTGTCTTGGTTTTATGCCCTTTTCCAACCCCGGTATATATAGGGATTGTTCTAGCATCATCTTTCTCACGTTACTCCTTAGTGCCTCTTGGTAGCCCACTGTCTCAATTTTCATTTTTCTCGGTCTGTATTTTTTATATATGTCAATAATCGCTTGTGGTTGAAGAGCAGGGTCCATCTTATCTCGGAGTATATCCACAATATACTTATTGCCGTCATTGTCAACAGCCATAGTAGCAATAACAAAAAAGTCGCTACGAGCGGCAAGACTACTAGCAGGGTCAACCCCACAATAGATGTCCACAGGTTTACGCTCTTTTTCGCCATCAATAGTGCGAACGAGGAGATTCTGCCCGTTTTCTCTACTATATGAGTAATGATGTAACTTGATATATTCTGGCTTAAAAGGTGCATTGTCTGGCGATTGAGCCTCATTCATATACTCCTGATAGAATCCGTTTAAATTACCAACCGATTCAAATTCTGTTTTTATCTGTAGGATTCTCTCCTCAGGGAACCTTTCTTTCCATATACTATTGCCATCATCGTCATATATAGAAAACCAGAGAACATTCCACGCTGGTGAATCCTTAGCCCAATATAAGAAACAATCTTCAGATATAACAGTACCAATCATCACGACTCTCCCTTCGTCTGATAATGAAGGTATAACTGCCTCTGTAATCCATTTTCTATTTTTAGCTCTACCTTCTGGAGTAGCGGCGTTTAATTCAGATTCGTAATCGTCTACGACAATGAGATTAGGACGAGTATCACCTTCGATAAACCCACGAACACGCTGACCAGTACCAACAGCCACAATACGAGAACCATTAGCGAGTACAATATCGTTGTTGGTCCATCTTTTCGCAGTCGTGGGTCCGTAGTTCCCAAACATTTGTGTAAAGTTCTTAGAATTTTCGAGATGGTATTTAATCCTTGATAAGAAGTTAATACTTTGACTTTGACTTTCAGAGATAATTACCATAAAAAGGTCCTCATCCGATGGCTTGAAGGCTATCTTGTGAAGGGGTAGAATCAAGGAGGTCACGGTACTCTTAGCAGTTCCACGAGGAGCCGCTATCAATACCCGCCTTAAGCTATCATCGGACAAGGATTTGTAAATTTCGTGATGGAAAGGGGGCACATCTTTATTCAAAGCTGTCGGAAACATTGTTTTACCAAATAGACCAATGTTATTCTTCAGCTTTTTCAGGGCATTTTGTTCAGCCCACTTAGCTTCGAATGAGTCTACTTGAACGGTTGACCCGATATCCACGATACTATACTCTTTCTTTCACCTGACAATATACGAGTTACTCTCTTACTTTTCTTTAATATCGTCTGTAATGCTACTTCCATTTAAAGGGACCTCCTGTTTTCTAGTTGCAACTAGCTTATTCTCTTCCTGATTTATATTATCTATGAGGGCTCTAGTCTGAACAGCTTCTATCTTATCAGTAACCGTTACTGTTTCTTTATCTTTCATTCCGTGTATTTCCATACCATCGTTAACGAAACCCCTTATTCCATTAACATCCTCTTTCTTTAGAGCAATTTCTACACCCTGCCTCATCAATTCAATGAAATAGTCAGCATCCATCATATTATCTGCTAACATTTTCTGTGCTTCGTCTCTTTTCATCGTTTTAAACGCCTCCGTTCTCATATGTCTCTTTAACTTACGTCTCTTACTGACTGATACAGAGCCATATACTTTATCAATAGCAACATCTCTATTCTCTGAGACTGCCGCCCAAAAGGCTAAGTCTTGGTAATCTTCTGAATTACACCTGACTTCTAGCCAATTCTTCCCACTCATAGTAGTGTTAGTTATTCTACCACCACAATTAAGCTTCTTATTAGGATATTTACTATCCCACATAATATACCCAAAAGGCAACCTATAATAGTAGCTCTTTCTACCATCTGACGCCTCGTACTGTTTTTTCTTAATTATTCGGGCTACATAATCATCATCTGTAAGTGCATACTCACCTTGTTCAGCTTTCTGCCAATGACGAAAGGGTACTTTTCCGTGTATGGCTTCATCCTTGGTATAGACAACATAGTCTGTAGCCCCAATTTCTTTATGATTTATAGTAACTGAAAACAATATAGTCCCAAGAAGTAGATGATGTAGTCAATTCGGCTGTCTTAATGGGTAATTCACGCCATTTACTTATAAATCTATCACGATTAGCCGGATTTTTAAAATAAGTGATGCTAGGTTTACATATTAAAAGTCTGGTACTAGCTTGTACTTCTTTAGAATCTTCCAAGATACCCCCTGTTCTATGATACATTCGTGTAGAAACTCGAGTAACATACGACCACCCTTGTATCTTGGGGGTGGATATATCCTGTCCTCATTCTTATAGAGTTCTACTACTAGTTGTGCAACCTCATCAAAGGTTACTTTTCTTCCCCACGCCTTAATAATGTAATCATTCTCTCCCTTACTTCCTTTTTCGTAGGTAATCCAGTCGCACGGGCTATCCGGAGGACCAGTAGACGTACTTTTAGGACTAATAGTTCCATCCACAGCATCATTATATTCCCTAGCCTCCGAAAGATTACTTTTATTGTCGTTTTTGTGTCTTGCATAAGCTTCTGTTACCTCCAAATATCGGACTTCACGGTTCTTCTGGGCTTGAAACCCTCTTATGTTACCAATATCTGCCCATAATTTACTATAATCTAGTTCCTTACTAAGAGTTAGATAAGGTGCTATTATATCTGTATCCTGCATAGTGCGATTCAACCCCTTATTTATTGAATGTGTACTAAAAATATTACTAAAAAAATAAAACCCTTTTCTTTAAAATACAATAGCTATTAATTCCTTTAAGGGAACCCCGTTAAGTTACACTATATAAGACTATTCAGAGATTTCTGCTAATTCTGTTTCTTTGCGTCTTGAACTTGGGCGGTTAATCCTAACTTCTTCCCAGAGAAGATGCTCCCAACACCAGTTCTCCCCCTCTTCAAGAGAGATATACTGATGTGAAGTGCTATCTACGGCTACTATGTCATCAAATAAGATAGGCTCATAATCATTTACTGTATCTGAAGTCATTACCCCTGCCAAAACTGCTAAAATAAGTACTTTTTCCATAATCAAAACTACTGAGAAATACAATAAAAAACATTTTAAAAATTACCGTAGAATGGGAGTACCTGATATACAGTGCACCGTACCCGGTTCGTTTTCACCGGCAGGGGTCCCTGCCTTGTTGAATTACACTTCGTGTGATTCATCAAGCCACCCTACCAGCGAAAGCCAAACCGTGTCCTTGGTGCATCTCCCCTGCTTGTTGTGACACGTCACAACGATGTGTACAGATTTTCTTTAATAACAAACAGAAAGGGAGACTACTATGTCTGCATTAATCGAGTTAATCAAGAAATATTCCACTATCCTAGACGGTAAGAGTGCTTGGGTATCATTGGACTTCAAAGATAAAGCGGGTGTTAAGCACACCAAGTACTATCTGAAGTGTGATACAGGTTCAGACAAATCCAAGTTTGTCGAGCATAACAAGTCAGAGATTGTACGTAATGGCGTAACCTATATCCTAGAAGTCAATCTAGCAGGTTCAACGTACAAGAACTCAGACGGTATCCAGACTCCTCGTAAGTCAGACCAGATAGAACTTAAGCCTGATTTGCGTCAAGTTTCAGACCTGTCGGACGGTTGGTCATAGGGCAACCATTTAGTGTGGTGTGTGCGGTTCATCCGTGCACATCGCACGCCTTGCGTGGAATATTTTATCACACCCACGTTAAAGGAAACAGCAATTTACCTGTCATCTAAACTTTGAAAAGGAGGACGATATGACAAGACCAGAGACACAAAGGATAGTGGTATCCGAGAACAAGACCAGTAGAATGGTTGTTATAAAGACCCCAGTAATGGGGCAGAAGAACAGAACAGGTGGGCAGTATTACACCTCTGTTACCCAGCACGAGTCTAAACTGTCCAAGAAACAGTTAGCTGAGCTTAAGAAGAAACAGAATGAAGAGAAGAAAGCTAAGAAGGAGACAAAATGAGCATATTCTAGCTTTATACCTAGGCTACCTCACGACTAACTCAAGTCGTAGTGGTAGCTTAACATTTTATTTATTATTAAAGGGATGCGTTGAATTAGGTTAAGCTGACCTAAGTTAATTAGCAGTATGTAGAGCCATAGAATACACCTTAACTAAGGGGGTGCTATGGGCGTTTAAGAGCGTATCATAACCAGTGGGAGCTGATTGTGGTGCCTCCATTCTTAGTGGGTGTAGACTCACAGAATGACCGTCAAGGATTAGGCGTACGTTATGGAAAACTAAAGATAAGAACTTTAGTAAAACGGAATATCATAAAGTCACAGGGGAAAGTTATCCTCTGGAGTGACTTGCAATTAGCCTAAGAGCATAAGACAGGGTAACTAGTCAATGTATCTTATATCATAACGATGTTAACAACATTAAGTGATAGGCGTGTACTCGAGAGAGATGAGATTGTAGATATAAACGGAAGACTCGAAAGAGCAAACAGTCCAAACAACCTGTAATAGTGAGGTAATCGGTAATCAACTCCGTGCTTAAATCTCACCTACACCCTTTATAATTTTTTGTACCTTCCTTAAAGGAAACGAGAGATTGGGTCGTTCCCCATAAATCTAAAACAAGGACTAAAATCCTTGGGCTAACTACCATTTATATGTATCCCCAGTAGGATAGTCTCTCTAAAATTTCTTTCAACCCGTAATCAACCGGAGGTAATATGAAGAAGAAACCCAAATGGTACTTCATAATTCAGAACTCTATCATAACTGTTAGAGCTCAAACTCGTGCTGGAGCATTTGCTAAAGCAAGAGCACAGGTAGGTCTCGCCTAAATGGGACAAGTCAAGGCTTATCTGGCAGATGCTCTCGAGCGTCTCCAGATGAGTTATGACGAGGTTTCAGGTATGTCGCTACTAGAGTTAAACGAATTACTTGAACAAAGAGAAAACAGTCTTAAACTAGCAAAGACTGAAATCCTAGAGCAAATCAAGCAAGAACAAGAATGGGATGTTGATACTCTTAAGAACAGACCATCCATTTGTATTGCTACAAATAAAGGAGGTTAAAGTGAAATATAAACAAGTCGCTTTAAATACCTTAGTACCAAGCCCTTACAACCCCCCATCACGGGAGAATAAGACAGAAGTACTCGCTAATAATATTAGAGAGAATGGGCTTTTAGTGCCAATCGTAGTGGCTAATGATATGACTATTGTAGATGGTCATAGACGCCATATGGCTTTTAAACACATTGCTAAAAAGGCAGGTGTAAAGGAGTCTTCGATTAGAGTACCCGTTGTACAACATAATAGTGATTCACACGAGATGTACGACAAAATGTTCCTTGCGGCTAACACCGACACAATGTTGATAAATGGTCATCAATATTTATGGCGTTATCTAAAAGGAGCCCCAATTCCAAACAGTCATTTAGTTCGTATTAAATGGATGGAAAGAGCATTGGGCGAGAAGTATGCTATAGGGATGTTCCGTAGGATACTCGATTTTGGCGGTTCTGCGAATACCTATCAACAGGTAATGGGAGTATATTGTAGATATACTGGAGTAAACCACAGAAAATCAAAGATACATATGCGAAAGCTTGGGTATTATTTGTTAAATGTGGAATCTCCATATAGAGTAAAGTCATCTATGGCTCACTTTATACCAGTTTCTACATTAAAGAAATCTGTAATTAGCAGAAAGAAATTAAATGCTAAGTTTACAGATGGAGCAACTAGGTAAGATTATGATAGATGGTTTCTTATTCTTGAATGATGACCTAGATATGTTACTAGTGGTTGGATATTTGTTACTATTGATTAGTGTTTTTGTACTAATTATGATAGCACACTATCACGCTGACAAGGTAAAGCACCTTGAAAGGCAAAGAGACTACTGGCGACAACAGGCTTTAACTAGTAAACACAGACAATACACAAATGACGAAGAATTATAACTCGATTCCGACAGCCGGAGACGAAGCTCACGAAGAGTGTTCAGCATGTGGCTCAACAGATACAATATTCGAAGAGTACCAGAGTTCAGGAGAACCCGATGACTCAGAATTAGGCATTATATGCCAAGAGTGTGAGCACGCTGAAGACCCAGATGAGTTAAATCTTCGGCTGGAGTCCAGAGTTGATGATAAATACGAAAACACATAAACCCTGTAAAGGAGGTCATATGCTAATAATACGGCGTATAAAAAGGATGTTGTCCAGCATCTTAAAACCTTGGACTAAAGGACAGCGAGCCCTATGGTTTCAACACCGACAAACTCGTAATCAAATTAAGGCTCTTCATCATGTGATGAATGAGCTACAACTTTCTATGGAGAGCGTACAAGGTCAACTCAAGGAATCGAAAAGACCAAAAAGGGGACGCCCTCCAAAGAAATCCTCATAACCCCTGACATTAAAGGAGAGTCATATGGCTAAGGTACTAGTACAAACCTTTGGTGGTGTCGTGAAAACTATGGACGCAGATAATCCAGCAGGATTAGCTGAGAGCCTAGGTATTTCTTTAGACAATACCACAATAAATGTCAACGCAAAGAAGGCAGAGCCGAATGCACCATTGAGAGATGATGACTTCGTTGCTTTCGTAACTACTAAAGTTACGTCTGGCTTAGCGTAGGCACTTAAACAGATTCGTGGGGCTGTGTGTAAAAGCACAGCCTACGATGAAACCTTTAATTTTTTTAATGGAGCACCGCAATGAACATACCTTCACATCAAAAGTTCTTAGATGGCTTCCAAACATCTAAAAAGGCTATCAAAGCGTGGCTATTGAGTAACATAGCTTATCAAGGCAATGTTATGACTGATAATGAATTAGAAGAAACATCTAATTATTATGCCGCCAAGCTTGATGTCTACGATGTAGAGTATCATAAAGTGCCTCGCAGTGAGACACGATGGAATAAATACTTTACATTTAAAGTTAGAGTAGGCAAACCTAAGTTCAGGGGAACCGTAAATTACACTCTAGCTCCTCATAGTCTCTTATTTAATACTAAGAGCCCCACCGCAGTAAAATTTTGCGTAGATGTTAAAGAGCCAAGTTACCACAGATGGGTAATTGATGCTCACTTTAACCCAATGTCCGTAAGTGCTATTAACAGAGCAAAGGATTTTTGGATTAAGGGGAACTACTCTGCACACCCACATATAAACGATGAGGGTTCACCTTGTCTAGGTGGCTGGAGCAATGCGTGGGCACAAACCATAAATAGCTCCAATATATTATCATTAGTACCAGTAGCTCAAAGTTTTCTGAATACTTGGACAGCTGATGACTCATACTGGAACATCAACTATGTCTACAGAGACTATAGACTGATGCCTCTATGGATGAGAAAACTGTTTCCGTTTGGCGAGTTTAATGCTTTCTATGCTTTATGGCGTAGAATAACATCAGACAGTCATAATAATAGACGATGTATTAGAATAAGCAATCTATCAAGATGGCTTGCCGCTAATCAAGAGTCTATTCAGGAGTTAGTGCGTAATGGAATGGACTTTCAAAAACTGTGTAATCTATATTGGGGTGCTTTTGCAGGACACCAAGTTACAAGAGACACAGAAGATGAAAGGATGTCAGCCATTTATTATGGTAAGAATTTTATCGAAGAGATTTGGTTTCAAACCAAAGGTATCATTGATAAACATCTTCACGCACCTGACGCACTTGGACGGGACCTTGCTTGCGAGGCGATGATTGGTAAACCAAGAGCACACGTTCCTAAGCCTTGGAGCCTCAATCAAAACGATAGAACATTCGTGTCTGAAATGAATTATCTAAGAGATTACACAGACAGTAAGCTCAGAGATTATCAAGAGC
>Ga0208299_1001270_pt1 | contig 19346 bp, 12 predicted proteins | sample 15_taG_FD_184089 | JGI IMG/M metagenome (GOLD analysis project Ga0208299, IMG submission 184089) | Marine viral communities from the Subarctic Pacific Ocean - 15_ETSP_OMZ_AT15312 metaG (SPAdes) (version 2) | ecosystem: Environmental > Aquatic > Marine > Oceanic | place: Pacific Ocean | collected...
AATCAGGCTTTTCCTTTCTCAACCTTTTATAGATCAGTTCGAAAACTTCTCGATACTCTCTATGATACTTATAGTTGCGGATATGGGTGTCCGCTATGTGTGCTATCCTCAAAAAGAACCCCCGTGGACAAAGCCACTCTTCATTCAGTTATAATATAACACGGAAGGGAGGTGCTGTCAAGTGTTTTTATTTTTGCTGTAGCAGCGCGGTGTGAATCTTCAAGCCAACGGGTCCAAAGAGATCTTGCAAGGCGGCTTTTCTATCTGCTGGCATAACCTTTTCATGATTTAGAGTCTGCATCAACAAACCTTTGAATTCGTCGGCGCCCATCTTGCCGCCAGAAGCTAGCGCACGCTCGCCCTTTTCTTCCCTGCTTGTCGGCTCGACGGCCGGCTCAACTTCTGTCTCGGCGCCGGGAGTCTCGGCTTCTCCCTCTTCATCCGCGCCGACGCCGGGCTCGTCTTCTGTCTCGGCACCTTCTTCTTCTGCGCCGTTAAACTCTTTTAGCGCTAAGATATCCATCTCTTCCCTGATGATTTGTTTAAGTCTTGCTTTTGTGATTTTCATTGTATTATCTCCTAACATCAAATGGCTAATACTTTCTCCAATAAATAGTCATCAGTTTCCAAAATAGACGAGGCTTTCTTTCTCTTCTTAAACTCTGCTTTCGTCATCTCGCCAACATCGTCGTAACCTGAGACATCTATTTGGTAGACATCGATGCCGAACCTCTTAAATAGGCTTGTTATTCTGTCTGTCTTCTTCTTTGCATCAGGATCGAGTGCTAAATAAATTTCTTTTTTCATCGCGACGATCTTTTGGAAGAGCTTTGTGTCTTTGCGGAGGGTTGAGCCGAGAAGAGGAATAGCATTTCCTGCCTTAATCGCATCGAAAACTCCCTCCACAAGAACAACATCTTCCTCCCAATCCACATAAAGGTCGTTAAAGACGATATTACGGCTCGTAGGAGGGTTTTTATACTTGGGCCATGCCCTACCATAGGAACGAGCAATAAAGTAGCTTACGAAGCCGTCAGGAGCAAAGGAGGGAATGATTATTCTACCCTCGAATTCGCCTGCTGAAGCATAACCTATCTTCCATTTAAGGATGTCGGGCTTGCCAATACCCCTTTCTCGCAGGTATTGTCGGGCATTTAGCGCCGCAGTGCTCCGTTTATTGCTTGTGAGCGAGCAAAATGACTTGGGAAGATCAACTTTTGGGGCAATTTCTTCCTCTTTTTCGGCGAAAAGTGAGTCAAAATCACTCGTTTCAACCCGATTTTCGTACTTTGACCAAGCTAATTTGTCGTCTTGAGAGCCGAATCTGCGTACCAAGAAGCCGATATTGCGTCCACTTTTGTCGCAAATCCAGCATTTCCAGTAGTTTTTGTCGATGTTGACGCTTAACTTGAGCTTGTCGTGGCTACAGAACGGACAATGGAACAGGTACTCGTTTCCTGACTTGTAGCTGCGGCCAAGAGCATTACGAACTATCTTTAGCTTCTCACTCTTCATTCTACCCCCTGTCTATGTATTATAACACGGCAGAAGAGTTATGTCAAGAGAGAGTTATAACCTGCTTTGGCTATGACGAGAGAATCTGCTCTGTCGAACTCGTGTGGCTTTGGATTGCCGTGCTTTGTGTATTCTATTGAGAAGTCTGGTTCGTTTGCAACGAGATGTTCGATGACGACTTTCTTAGCCTTCATTCCTTTGGGAACTTTGATGCCGCAAGACTTTCTAGCGGAAGTTGCTGAAAGGTATTCTGGATGGGTGTTCCAGATTTCATAACAGAACCAACTTACTATTCCATTGAAGGATGCGAGAGTTGAGAGTGTCTTGGCTGACGAGAAGCCAGAGCGGAATGTCTGTAGGCTTTTCTCAATGTAGATGTATTTGATATCATACTTGTATTCGATGTCACCAAGGTAATCTCTTACTTTGCTTGCTTTTTCAAATAGAGTTGGGAAATGATTTTTATTTCTTGTATCTATTGCTTCGCACAAAAGAATCTCGCCGTCATTGTTAATTACCGTAACGCCAGTTATGCTGGTGGAAATGTCTAAGCCGAGGATCATACTATACTATAACACTGCTAGGTTTGGTTGTCAAGTGATTAAAAATAATCTCAGAAATATCATGGGCTCCACTTGCCAACAAGCTGACTGTTTGCCTGATCATATTCAAAAGTTACTCCCCTTATAGCGCCACTAGTGGCAGTAGTATTTCCATCTTGAGCTGTTTCTAAATCAACAAGTCCCTTTTCTGCAAGATTTTTCTGCAATCCTGCCCTCGCTTTCATTTTGGCGAAATCCCCTTTGAGCCCAGTGTAGCCATCTGCTTCAACTCTGAACTCGTAGTTTCCTGTCTCTGTATTCTGACTGAAACCGTCTGGCTTCGCTTCTGGTGTCACTTCTGGTGCATCATCGACAGCGTTTTTGTTAAATAGCTTACCAAATATATCTTTTACCGCTTTGCCGACTTTGGTGTTGTCAAGAATATCCTTAGCCTTTTCCATGTCCATCATTTGGGCTGCGGCAGGAATGTCGGTTGGTGTTGCGTCGTCTACAGCAAGGGCAATGCTGGGCCCAAGGGCGCCCATCGTAATAGAGGCAACCATTGCCGCAGTAACTGCCCTTTTCCCAAAACGCGTTGCAAGAGACTTCATACCAGATAATATATCGTCCTTTATTCCTTCTGTCAAGAGCCCACTGTAATGATTTTCAAGAATATAATTTAGAGCCTCATTGTATTGTTTGTCGGTTTCGCCATACTGGCGCCAGCTTTCCATTATAAGCTTCATGTCTTTCATTTTCTTGATTCCTTTGCGCTAAGTAGGCGAGGCATATACCTAAAAGTCGATTTTTAATTTAAAAGTATAGTTTCTATTTTCTGTCTTTTTAACAGGAGTTGCAACGCCTGCAACGCCGATTAGGTTTTGCTGTTCGTCGTATATGCCGATTTTAGAAATATAAGTTACTTTTTCAAAACTAGCTGTAGGAAAGTCATATGCTGAAGATACGACATTCTTTATGGCTAGCTCGCTTTGCTCAGAAAAAGCATATGTCCCAGAGGCAGGGATGTCACGAGCATTGGTTCTATATTGTAGATATGTTGGGTTATTCGAATAGTTTACTTCTGATCTTCTGGCATGAGCCATTAGTGTCAAAGTTGGAACATAGTTTGTCCCCTCGAAAGAAATTTTAGAAATTGTATTAGACATCGTAGCAGTTGCCCCAACTCCATCGCCGGGCATTGATGCACCAAAGAATTTCCACGCGGCATATTGGTGATCCGTAGGGTCGCCCAGAAAATCTCTGGTTGAGTCTTCTAGCTTCCACGAGCCGGTAAGCAAAATTATTCCTTCGTTATAAAGAACAACGCCCGCGACGGATGCAGACCCTTGAGTCATCGCATATGCGCTGCCGCTTACCTGTATAAGCTCTCCGTTTCTGTTTTTGTCTGTCGCTTCAGCGATCAAAGTGCCGGTGACATAATACTGAAGTTTAACTGAGCCTTTCCTGATGCTGGAGCCATAGAATATGCTTGGAATCTCAATCATGCCAAGTGCTTGAGTTCCCTTGTCCCACCCTCCTTTTGTGTCATCTAGCGAAGAAGAAAAAGCATAGTGGGTGCTTATTGTGGAATACATGTTTAAAGCGCTCTTCAGTGCTTTGATATGTTTTCTTGATGCATTCTCGATATAATTAGTCCTATATAAGCTTGCCGTCATGGGGTAGCTTGAAGATATAATATCTCCATAGGAGAAGTTATTAGAGAAAGATGCTGTTGTCGTTGTCTTGAACGCTGACAATGCTCCTGTTTTTGTTATGAAAGGATAAATTATCTTTGGGGCGCCTGCTACAATTGAGCCAGACAGCCTGTCGACATTCATCTCATAAAGACTTATGTGCCCCTGTTCCGCGCCAATGCTAGAAGTAAACGCTCCAGAAACAGCAGTCTTGTTGTTGTAATAGATGTCACCATTAAAAATCAAAAACTCAGACTGGGGGTGTGTTTTCACCCTGTTATGAAAGACATCGTTGGGCCCAAACTTATAAAGAGCCATGGCGAGCCCTCCTTAGTAGTCTAGTCGAACGCGCAAAGTTAATTCATTCGTAGGATCTTTTTTGAGCGGCTCGGAAAGTTTGGCGACAGCTAGCATCTCGTTGTCTGCGGAAAACAGCCCAACAGTTGTTATATATGAAATTGGCGAGTCGGCAGCTTCATTCTTAACTCTTATCTTGCTTTCTGTTAGATATGTTGGATTAGCACTATAGTTGAATTCGTTGTGCGCTGCGCGGCAGAAGTAAATGGTGGAGTTTAATTCAACTGTGTTGTTGAATGCAATATTAACTAATCTGTTTCGGAAACCATTGCAGCTAGATGAGATTTCTGCTGCTCTGAACATTTCTGGCACATTTGTCTCTATTCTTCCGGAAACATCTCCGTCCCCAAAGTAGTTAGATCCTGTGTTCGGAACAAATGGATTTGTCGCAGATGAGCCGGTTTTGTTAGACTCACCAAAGATAGATGCTGTCAAGACAACAATGCCTGCCTGATAATATATCAAGCCAACCTTTCTGCCTACCGCACCGCCGGACTCTGGATACAAGACAGCGTATTCTCCAGCAGGAGAGTTTACTCGATAGTCGCTTGCTGCACCAGAATCACTGATGACAAGATCGTTCAACCTAGCGGCGTAGGTACCGCCAGTCATGACAGTAATTGCAAAAGATCCTTTCTTAATCTCGTCTTTTGTCAGGAGTCGAGAGAAATTCAAGAAGAAACATTCATTTAGCTTGGTTCCTCCAGAAACGATATCTCCGTCCTGATCAAATCTCAAAATGGCGCCTGTGTGATCGTGCCCCACTAGGACTTGAGCCATCTGGTTATAGATGTTAATTTTCTTAGAATTCTGAGTATTTGCGCTCGATGACAATCCGGAATCCGATGAGTATCCTACTGTAATGTCCATAATATGGTTAGCAGAGGAGCTTAAGTATGGATAGTCATATACGCTTTGAAACATTCCATGGGAGAAGTTCTTGATATTGTTATCAGAATAGGTTCCGGACAAAATGGTTCCAGTAAGAGGAATTGCTTCATGAAGAAGCGTCCTTGTCGAAACCTTGTCGCTTGTGGTGAGTGATTTAAAAGTAGTTGCCATTTTTGAGTCCTATATCTTATTGTTGTTTCTTAAGAAGCAGCTTGTTTCTTTAGAAATCTAACGGGTATATCAATACGATATCCTGTGGTTAATCCGAGTACCGACACATTAGTGTCGATGTAGTAAGAGGCTGCCTGCAAAGACATTGGACCGGAGCTAGCAACCTCTGTCGAGCCGAGATCAGTAAACAACTGTATGCTGGTGTTCAATTCGGTGGATGCCTGGAAAGAGAACTGAAGAATGGTTCCCCTGGCGCCTGCAATAACTTGATTGTCACCAGTTGTGACGCCATTGTCGGTTACCATGGTCGAAGCGTCATCGGTTTCAGAGAAGACATATGTCGCAATATTATCATCATCTATAAGGCGGGCGACTTTTATGGAGGTGTTGGACGCGTCCGTGATACTAGCAAATCGATTATCAATTTGAACCATATAGGATGTCTCTCTTAGCTGGGGCGACAGTGTTGTTGCCGGGGCAACATTGACATTATCGATGCCCTGATCCAGCCGGATATAGTTGTCGCCCTGTGCTGCTCCGTTAAAGCCATAAATATATTTTCCGCCGGCGGTACCTTCAGAGGACTCTGTGTCGCTATCAACCATAACAACATATGCGCCTACGGCATGCCGTGCAGGGCCGGCTAGCTCATTGATTTTCATAACGGGCATGTACATGACATTAGTGTCTGAAATTGTTATTAGCCTTGAGTTCAGTGAAGACACATTATTGGTAAAAGCTTCAAGTACAGGAGTTTGTAATATCTCCAAATCATAGTATGCTGTGCCGCTAGCGTGAGTCTTGTTATAAAGACTGTAATCTATCTCGTCATCACCTAAAGCAAATTGTGAAATAGAAAAAGATCCATCACCTTTGGCTAATCTCATTCTGCCAGTATCTGTTAATACTGCATCTAAAATTATATCGCCGCTGTTATCTAAAAATGCCATTTGTTTACCTCTTCTTGTTGTAAATAGTATTTATATCCCAAAATACACGAAGTATTTAATCTAAACTGTCTAACTCAGTCGTTACATGCTCTGGCTTGCAAATCAAATTAATATCAAGCTTTTTGCCGGTTTTCATTGATGTCAGCCTTATCTTGAATTTTTTATCCCAAACAGATTTATCTGCTATACCCAGAGATACATTCCCGCCTTGAGCCGCTACGAGATCTCTTGCACTAGAGTAATTAGCAAAATTTTCTTCATTAATTAATTGTTGCAACCCTGTCGGCTCGATTTGCAGGAACCTTCTGGCGCTTTTATTTGGCGCTGTTGGTACCTTATCTGCGAATTCTTTCATCACTTCAATATGAGGTATTACAATTTCTTCCTGCTGCGCAATCTCTACCTGATAAACTGGGGATGGATTTGAGGCATGCCCATGGACATCAATTGCCCTGAACATGTAATAATATTTTGTATTCGGCTCGATTTCATCGATAAGCTCCATTGATGTTGAAAACTCATCCCTATTATAGATAATGGGCTGGCTTGAGTGTGTCGACACTCTTCCAGAGCCAAAACTACTATAGCTCACCGGCGCCTCGGTTAATCTGAACATTTGAAATTCTATCGGATAATCATCTGTCCCATAAGTAATCGGATCATCTGGTGAGAGATATCTCGCTTCTCTTATCGCTGCTGCCAGCGCCTGATCGTCTGATGTGATATATATTGGATCCGCAGTTATCTCCCCTATCGAGCCTTCAAGCAAGAACGATATACGGTTCGGCACTCCGACGAACGGATAGGCGCTTATATGCGGTGGCAGGGGCGGCTTATCAAGAACAGTCCCTTTGGTTTGATAGTACGGTATCTCGACAACAATCGGAGATATTGCAGTTACAATGTCAAATTCAGCCATTGCAATACTAGAAGGTGTTACAGTTATGTAAGTTTTGTCACCTGTTATGGGGTTGGTGGCAGTGGTTAGTCCCGGAACCCTTGCGTCAACCGGCTCTTCTGTCACGAAATCAACGAATTCAATACACTCGCCAGTAATTGGAACAGATTTTGATAGGTTCTCATATTTTAGTTCGGCGCCTAGGACGCAGACATAAGCAAAAATCTCATATGTATATTCTTGATCATACCTAATTTGGGTATCTAGATAAGATATCATGTCTAAATCTTTTTCGTTCGGTATCCATATGCTCTGTACCTCGGTGGGGCCTCTATATTTAACGATACGATATGCCAGTACATCAGAATATGACATATATCCTTTATATATTTCTTCGGGGGTTCTATTGTGAGTGTTGGTGATTGCTGATAGTTTGCCAAAAAATACTGACATCGCCAGTGCCTTATTCATAAGGGATGACTCACTTGTTGCCATTTTAACGCCATCGCTCTGTGAGCTTCCCAAGAATATGCCCGCGGCTCCAAAACTGTAGGGGTTGGAGGCGAACGACGAAACCCACGAATAGAGCCCGAATGCATTCATGCCGGCTTGCTCCATCAAAGTTGAGTTATCGTCTGTCTCTATTAAATATGTAAATGGGGCACTGATTGGGGCGGCTGGGGACGCGTCAACACCGGGTCGGGGGTACCATCCCTCTGCCATATCTTTTAGCAGGATCTCATATACATTAGCTTCATCGAGCGCGGAGGAGAGAACCTCTGACTCATCTGTGGAGAATCTTATATCTGCATACCATGGGAACAAATCTTTTCTGTAGTTATAATCTGTTAATAAGTTGACGCTAGATTTTGGAACCAGAAGCAAAGAGAATCTATCAGAGACATCAGCTAAATCGTTCGCCGAAGAAACATTCCTTCCATAAGATTTAAAATATGACCACGCGTGGTTATCACCGCTAGCGTTTACTCTGCCAAGCATATCTTCAGAAAGTGCGCCGTTGGCAGTAAGATTAGCCATAAACTCAGCATGATCTGGATCGTTAATAGCTAAGTTCTCAAATGTGAGCACTTCTCCCTCAACCGCCTCAGAAACAAAAGCATAGAAATTTGGAAGCGCGCTTTCAGGCTGTGAAGTTATTCCTGTGCTTGTCTCCCAATCTTTCTGATAGTAGTTGTAAATCATCTCCACTGTGGCAGTTTTTTCTTCAAGCTCTGAAGTTACCTCGGAAGTCCTTGTCTCCTCTGCTGGCACCAACTCATCAAAAGCATAATCTTCAAAAGTATTGTTCATTGCAGTATTTTGGACTTCTTCTTGCAGAAACTCTTCCCATGAGGCGATCGCTACTTCCTGTTGTTGCGCAGTTATCGAGCCTTGTCCGTCTACGAAAGTGTCTTGAATTAATGTATCAATGTCGCCAACTATTCTTACAGAAGTTCGTGACATATGTAAATCCCCTGCCGGATCATATTCTGTCTCACCAAAAACAATCGAGGATATTCTAGAATCCATTCCAGAATAATCAGTTGCTATCTCCATCTTGCCATGCCAGTTCACGCCCAGAATATCCCTAATAGGATCCTCGGCGCCATTGCCATAGTTTGATGAGTTTACAAATTTTCTAGCTTTTCCGTATGTACCTGACATTATATCTTCCTATTAATAAGTAGCCGCCAACTCACTTTTATAAGCTTCTAACAGAGAAGTTGCTATGGCGTTTCCAAGCTCTGTTGCGCAGCAGGCCACAACTGGCGTAAATGTGGGGCCGGCTTCATCAATCAGCGCATCGAGATCTGTGCCTTCGAAGGTGCGCTCTGGATCGTCCTTTACGCAGTCGCCTTGCGTTATCGTTGTTGGTACCCAATGAAAATTGTCTCCACAGCCACTATTTGGCACACAAGCGCCGGTGTAGGTGCCATCTGCATCGCTCCACACAAAGGTGTCGTCGTATGTATAGCCATCAGGGCAACCCATTTCACTCTCTGCTGCGTCTATCTCTTCCGATGGCTCTTCGTCAACCACTTCGGCATAGCCATTGTCGCCTTCTGCCAGACATTGCCATGAATCTTCTATGCCGAACGCCGGTAGGCCCTCGACGAAAGTATATGTTTCGCCATCCGCGCAATTGCCACCATCGCCAGTACCAGCGCCGTCGTCGTCCATAGGCACTACTTCTCCTGCTGGTATACCGGAGCCTTCAGAGATTGGTGGCGTATTGATGTTGTTGTTGTTGGGGAATGTTCCCATTATATCTTTCCTCCTTAAACTTCCAACCAAAAATATCCATCAGTATTTGGAATATCATAGAGAGTGTTACTCCCCATTCCAAGCGCTTGATTTTGATATTTTGATATTTTGCACAAGTATTTTCCAGCGCCCAAGCCATAGAATGTGTCGCTATCTAGAAGGCTCCAGACTGGATTTAACATCAAAGGGCTGCCCTCTTCGGAAGCCTCATATGATTCCAGAACATATACTGCATAAACATTAAAGTAATTCAATTCAAATATAGCCGAAGTAATACATGATGAGATTGCGTCTGCATTCATTGAGTGCCAATTTACACGAGCGACTGATTTGTTTGCCTTGAAAAGGGACTTTATCTGCTGCGGCAGGGCCATCAAATCTCCTATCCCTTCTTCCTCCGTAACATTTCCCACTGTCGAAGTATCATAGTTTTTTATCTTCCTATGCGTTAAATATTTAACATCAAAAGGCTTGGTACCAATGTCATTTATGTTTCCATCTGATATTCCGGATGCCATGAGTTGTGATGCTATTGCCATGGCAAATGCAGATACATTGATATTTTTAGATACATGTTGCTGATCTTTCTCGGCTGGCGTTCTAGTCTTATCTGTCGAAAGTTTAGTGTCTTTAGTCAAGAGACTTTTAACATCAACATACGCTTTTGATGTCACAGGATTTACTTTACTGCCATCGCTCGCGAGCCTAACAGATATGCCTGATCGCTCTAATACTGATGCCCCCACATTGTCCGTTGAAGCTCCGTTTGCCGCGGCTGATGATTTATCCATCTTCGCCAAAACGATATTTAACGCTGCATTTCTGTAATCCGAAGAATTCCAATTTCCCATTCCTTTCGGATTTGTATTAAGAGTTACTCCGGCAGTGGTTATTGTCTGCGGAGTGAGGTACGCTGTCTTATATTTGTCTATGTTTGTTATAGGATCGGCACCGTTCTCAGGGAATTCCGCAAAGTATTTGCTTGTCTCACGGTTAATTCTATTGATATATTCAGATTTTGTTATTGTCCTGTAGGAGGAGTACCTGCCTTCAGACATGTCCCACATTGAGCCGTAGTTATTAGATATAGCAACGCTGTTTCCGTATGCATACCCAGCAAGAGTTCCATACACATTTAAAATTACCTCGACTGGCCAGCCCTCAGAAGCTCCAGCGGAATACCCTTCTGCCAGTTCAGCAATAGACAAGTTTAAGCCGTACTCTGATACCTGCATGTCAATAAACTCTTGAAGCATATTTATGACTTCTAATATTGATGTCGGGGTGGCGGTTAGAGGACTCAAGTCGTAATATAGCGAATTGGCAACTTCAGCATATGCTGCGGTTGATACAGCTTCCGTTGAGAAGTATTGAGATGCTTGCAAAAAAGTTACAACTGGGCACACCCATGGTGCCTGAGATGCACTCTCAGTGTCGTCGAAGGCGCCGCCGGCAGATATTGAGGCATATCTTTGCAATTGATAGTCGACAAAGAATTCTGCAAAAGCTCCCCAAGCAGAGTCAAAAGAGCATGTATACAGCGCTTCGGCTTGATATTCTTCCAACTTACCAATTGAAGCTGCTACAATTGCCAAAATATCAGCTAGATACTCGCCTATTAAATCCGAGAAGCTAACTTTTACCTCATATTCATATTGCCCTTCGTCAGGGAAATCAAAGTCATTAACCATGAATGTCGAATAGCCGGCATATCTTCCGTCTACCGTTAACATCTGTACTTCTTCTATTGTTGCCAGAAGTGTGCCGGTGTTGTGAAGCGCCATGGCGGCGTCATTTTGCATTGTAGTCCATTTCTCTCCGAATATCGCATCTGGATTTTGTTCGTCTTCTGGCTCTAGTATGCCTGTGCCGCCAGGAGTGCCCACTACTATTTCTACATCATCCTCGTCTACATCAACCCTTTTTCTTGTTATCGTCACGGATTCAAGAGTTATTTTCGACAGAACATCGCCTAGAATATCTGGATTTAAACTGACAGTGCTTTGGATATAGCTTGCAAACGGGCTCTTTTCCGTGATCATGGTGTTGTAATCCATGTCAAAAGAAAAGAAAACTATATTAGGAAGATTTTCTTCCTTATAGCCGACATCTGGGTCGAGTTGGTCGAGGGTTGTGGAATCGATAGAATTATAATCTGGATATGAGACATATGCTTCTGAAAAGTAGCCCCCTTCAGTGAATTCACCTAAATCATCAAGTACCGATTCGTCTATTATTATATTTTGCCAAGCCTTAAATCCCATGAATTTATCCCCCGTTTCCTGCTGCTTTTGAGGATTTTAACCCTAGCCTCTCTAGCGCTCCGCCGGCCGCTCTGAATGTCTTGTCTATGACTTTTTTGGTAGGCGTAAATCTGCCTCCGTCATAAACTATCTGATAGTTAACCTTGCCCATGTAATATTTTAAAATTCGTGGTGACATGTCCATATCAAATTCGGCAGAGAGAGCCTCCATGTCAACATAGGTGCATGCAAAATATGCCAAATCACTACTATATCCGCCCTCCAGAAGAAACTCAAAGGTGAAGCTGTATTTCAGCGCGCTATGTCCGTTTATCGTGCAAGGCACGCTCGGATTGGCGCTTTCTTCGTCTGTCAACAACAATGTCCTCTCTTGAACTGTAATGCCGGAAAACTTTGAATATAATTTCGCGTCAGTATAGGCTCCATTAACCCTTGCCTTGGCAGTGAACTGAGGGTTTGTGCTCTGTAAAACCTTCAGCTTAATATTTTTAGAAAAGTCTTTGTTCGCCCAATAAGTTTCTCCCGATGAATCTACCCTGTCATATATAACCACAGTAACCTTACACATGCTATCAACGGACTTTTGGTTTGCGACTTCTCCATTTGAAACCTGTACGCGCTCGATTTCTCCATTGAATTTTAGTTTATTTACTATTGGGCCATTTCCGGTGTGAACATCTGCGGTGGGGTTAACTATGGTAGTGCCCTGCTCTATTACTGCTTGCGTTATATAGGCGCTTGGAAGCTTGGATCCCAATAAGCCAGATGCGTTGTTCATGTCTAACATTCTTCAACATCCCCCTCTGACACATTGCTGGTATAAATATTATATGGAGTCGCAGTTACCTCAGAATCTGGGCACTCCGACAACTGCTCAAGGAAAATAGACATTTCGGCGCCTCTTTTCTGGATTTTGCTAGCCGCGGCGCACAGGGCTGTCTGGCTTATTTCATGATCAGCGAGAATAGAAAAATAATATTCAGCATATGTGGAGTCAGGAGCGACATGCTGAAACGGTAAATCTTTCTGATCTAGTAATATATTATTAACTACTTGCTCTGGTTGGCTGATAAACGACAGAGGGGTTAATGTTTCTGTTTGGGATTCGCTTGAAATGCTTGGAGTGGAGACGCCGCCTGCTGACTCGACTGTCTCTACTTCAAACAATTCTATATAAAAGTTCTCACCTTCAAAAGATGTGTTTTCTTCAAATATCTCCAACAGCAGAGGTTCGCTATCCATTATTGCAAGAAAAGTATCATCCTCAAAGTATGTCGATACGATAGGCAAGCCCTCCATGTTGATTGCCGTAAAATCATTATATGTCGCCGTTTCCTGGTTCAAAAGTGTTGTCTCTTTTTCTTGCACATATGTCTTATATTTTAACTCCACCTCAAGTTGCGGGATTCTCTGTGTTGGCGCAGATCCTGTTAAATACTCTATTGAGCCAGACAACTCTCCGGTAAGAAATCTAACTTCCCATGACGGAGAATAAACAGAGCCAAGCTCGGATGTTCCTAATTGTCCGCCAAGAGCATAAGCAGTCGCCGAGGTTCGAACCATCGGAACAACATCGCCAACCTTTAGAGCCTCTTCTGAGGCAGCGGCGAACTGATTTACGGAAGATTCAACTCCGTAAAAAACATGGCGAGGGCGTATGTACGGGGTTTCTTCTTGAATTCTTTCTTCTGCCTTATTCTGTTGTTCTTCGAAGTTAGCCCATTGAGAATCGTACAAGACTCCTTCATCGTGAAAAGTATAATATACTGGCTTAAACTTGCCCTGCGACAAGAGGTATTTGCCGTATTGAGTTAGTTGAATATCTAAGACATCTTCTTTTGGGTTGAAAAATTCCATAAATTAATTAGTTTCCATGCTTTATTTTCTTGTTACTTGTTGTTGTGATTATTGAGCTTGATATGCCAGATCCTCTGTGCCGTCCATGAGGAAACCCGGATTGGCAGGATCCGGCGCTTTGCCAGGGCCGCCGGCGTAGCCGCCGCCGTCTCCTCCGTCGTCATCGTCACCGCCCAATCCAGCCGGTCCAAAATCCTGAGAGCCGGCTACCTGCGGGTCGGAATCCCCTGTGCCTGAGCCGTCATTTAAATCCACCTCCTCCTCGCCACCAACCATTCCGGCGTTATTCTCAAGCGCTTGGACGACGGAGAAAAGCGGAGTAAAACCAATTTCTGATTCAATCTGTGCTGATTCAATTATAGAGAAATAATCATAAGGCCAGTTGTATCCGTAGTTTGGATTAGTGTTCGTACCAAACGGCAGCGATTTCTGTGCGCCGGCGGCGCTTTCCCAGGCATCTGTAAGGGTTGTATCTTGGGTGCTTTCTCCGCCGGCTATTGTCTCATAATAATTTATCTTGCCTTTTTGTTTTGCCTTGAATACCATCCACTGAACTTTATCTTGGAACGGCGCGTTGACCATGGTAATGTCACCGAACTGGCCGGCGAAAGCTTTCTGGGCTCCAATATCGGCGAATTTCGCTTCTTCTTCGTTTGCATACCCCATCAACTCGTTCAGCAGCAAATCATGGCTTATCGAAGCTTCAGCAAGAGAGAATTTCTTAGAGCATGGTGGTGCAACATTCTGCCAAATGTGAGCCAAATCATCTTGATCAAAAGTATAACTAAACGGGAATATATACATTGCAATCGGAGGTACATCCTCGTTTGTAACAAAGTCAAAAGTAGGCGGGAGGATAAATCTGCCCATCATGTTGATCTGCTCCATGATGCTAGGGCCTGCCGGCTCAAACTCAACCGCTAGCGGTCTTCCGAGAGCCTGCGCTACTTGATTTGGCTCAAGTGCAAAGAAGGATTTCTCTCCAGACTTCTCTATAAATGGCACTGCGACGATTGCCTCTTCCACAGTCAAGGTATCCCTAATCTGGCCGAGCTTTGTCGGTGTAGAGTCAAATCCCACCAAATCAACTAAGGATTTCATGTTGGCAGCATCTTGCATTCTTTGATATTCTAAAGGCTCACCTGTAAGGGCATCAGAAACCGATGATTGATATATATCCGTGGTTCGTGGCCATCCGTGATTTTGCAGCCAGTTTTGGGGAATATCATTTATTTCCATAAATATTCCTCTATGTGCGGAATTTTCTATGGCGCCATATTGGTGCCACATCCCTGACGGGACAGATTCTGACCCATGAGTCGGAATAGTAAGATCTGAAGCTCTCTGTGCTGGATTATAGGATGGGTTGAAGTTAAACATAGGGGTTTCGAATTTCGGTTGAATTGTCCAAACTTTTTGATCAGCGAGGTTTGATATCTCAGTTTTTCCGGTATCTGGATTAACCGTGACTTGGAAAGTATCTGTTATCTCTTGGGATAGCAAATTAAGGGAAGCGCTAATCTGCATTGCATTTCGGTTAATGTTCTCTCCCGAATACAGCGAGGAGCTATGCATGCCGTTCGTAGTAAACTTTGGATAGCGCTCGTCTGCCAAGGTTTTTACAGCAGCAAAGTTGCCGGCATTGGGATCATGTATGCCTGGATCGTGGCGCCAGTATTGAATCTTAACCTCTGACATCAACTCATCAAGCGTGTATTCTTTTGTCGATGACGGCGCGAAAAGAATATCTGCCCAAGCCTCTCCGTCATAATATGGGGGAGTGAAACTCCAATAATAACCTTCAAGGCTGTCCATCGTGCCCCAATAGGAGCCAGACATGGATTCCTTGTGGAAGTTATTAGATCCTGTATTATAAGTATTCATATGAATCTTCTGGTGTATTCTTCCCCACACCGGCGGGCCAAAGGCTGATGGGCGGCTATACATTGTAAAAGTCTCAACCATGCCGGTTTGGTTCCTAGGATCTTGTGGAAGCTCATATGAGCCAGTCGCGGCAAAGGTATCCTTGATTGCAGTATTTGAGCCGCCTCCTTCTGTAACATCCTCATCCCATGAGCGGGCCTTGTTCATCGAGCGCCGGAGCTTAACTCTGGCGCCATATATATCGCCGCCCTGAATTGCAAGATTCATCGCATCTTCTCCCCGCGATGTTATCTTGGTGTTTTGTCCATCATTCAAGAAAAAGTTAGAAACCTCGGCGCAGAAGTTATTTGCCATCATCTTATACAAGAAGTTTCCGCCGCCGTCCCAAGATGCCGTAACATCAATTCTAACCCTTGGATCCGGCTCGTGATCGATAAGGGGGGTGTTGAGGATATACTTCTCTGGATTTAGAATTGCTTCGAAAGGAATTCTATAGTCCCATACGCCGGCGTTATAATCTAAGGACGCAGTGTTTCCTATCGCGGCATTGGATTTGATTAATAGCCGTTCATCGTAGAAAGTACCCAGGTTGAAGGACTGATTGGTGATGTTATCTGGATCTGTTTTGTTATTATTATTTCTTCCATCTTCATCGAAGAGGGGAGACTCTCCAACCCCATCAAAGCCAAGCCCCCAATAATCTGAGTTTCCTAGTTTTGTTTTTCTGATTTTTGAACCATGTGTCATTATCGGATAGTCAACAGCCAAGCCAGACTTAATAGAGTTGAACAATATTCCTGGTGCCATCATTGGCTGCAAGAAGGCGCGCCATGAGCCCTTAGTCGGAGCGTTAGTCGCGGTGAAGCCATCCTCGTTGGTTGCCGCAATTCCTCCCTCAAATGACACGGAAGACGCGTATGAAGACGAGAATTGTTTTGCTAACGCTAATGTGCGCTCACAAGGATAAAAACCATCATATGGCAAGAACTTAATTGCGGCGCGGCATGTCAGCGTCAGCTTTGCAGGCTCTGCCACTCCCTCTAAATCTGATTTTATCGTCGCAAAATTCTTCATGAAGTCTGAAGTGGAGTATATCTCATAGAAGCTAGCTGTGACTGAAGACTGTGGATAAGTGTCGGAAGAGTTGTCTTGTCCGATTATTTCGAACATGTTCTGCTGATCGGCAAGAACATTTCCTTGATTCGTCACCACATAAAAACCTATATTGTCACCTATGCGGAATTCTGGGATTATAGAGTAGTCTTTTGCTTGTGCTCTAATTTCTGTCGCATATGAATCATAATCTTTATACCATGGATCAGAGGAGCCTGACACCCAAGCTGCCCTTCCCACTTGTCCGGCGCTTAAGTCATACCTGCCAGCAGAGTCGGCAACTTGCCACTCTGCATATCCATACCCAATTGACGCAGAGCCTGCCCAGTTTTTATCGGCATGTCCATCAGCCCGGCTTAGTCTGCCGGCAGCGACAGGGCGATTGGGATTTGTCACTGATGCGGTGGAGCTAAGAAGGTGCGGGCGGATGTAGCAAGGGCTAGCATTTGCTACGGCGCTAATGGCGCTGTAGTCTATAACAATACTGGAAACTTGGCCGACGGAGCCTGATGCTCCCGCCAATGATGCGCTGATATTGTGGAAATATGTATGAGTGTTCATCAACTCGCCAGATATAGCTGTGACGCCGCTGGCGGTTACAGAAACTTCAGTGCCAGATGCAAAAGTATCAAATGCATCCAGTGGCCACATGCTGTGATTTAGTGACTGGCCAGTCGTCGTTGGGGGTGCGGTGATGTGTCGATCTGCCCTGTTCTTCCTCCAGAAGTTATTTGTATAACTATATCTCTGCCTAACTCTGTTGTCGTACATGTTTTCAGAAGAAGGATAAATTATTTCTTTGTAGTTTATAGAAGTTAGATTCTCTACTGACGATTCAAGCCCAAACAGCGCGCCGTTAGCATATTGATCTTTAACTAAGTCATAAGCAGTAACATTTCTCACGACAAGAGAAACGCTTGCGCTGGCATCCACTTTTGAATCGTCGAAATAAACCAAGTCATTTCCATGTGTTGTCCCTACGATGACTTCCAGAGGAGGCTCATTCACCGGATCGTAGAAAAATGTATAATTGTTAGATGCTTCGTCATATGTCAAGCCTTCGCCGGCGGTGTAGAGCGTAACGGCGTGCTCGACGGGGCGGTACTTTGAGGACACAGGCGTTATCCTCTCGAAAACATCGATTGTTCCGAATTCAGATGCGACAGTTGGAGCGGCAGAATCGAAGTTCGCAACCTCGCCGGCTCTTACAATAGAATAAATATTGTTCTTTCTTTGATATCTAGCAACTGGATGCTCTCCTGCTCGTATCTGTTTCCAAGAAGGATATCCATAGGGCCCATTACGATGCAGGAGGAGGCAATTTAGCGCGCCTACGCTGCCTGGCGAGCCTGATTCTAGAGTATTCAGCGCTGGTTTTACTGCTGAGTTTATGAAGCCTCCTGTGACAAAATCTTCGGCGCCGGCGTCAGCTAGCTCACCGGGTGATCCGATGTTGATATAATAAGTCGCATCCTTAGATATAGCGAAACCTAGGTTATTGATGCCGGCAGCAAGAGAACTAGTTATAGGCTCTCTGATGTTGGTGTTGAGTCCGACGAAATCTGTAAACATTAGGTCCGTTTGGCCAGAGCCTACATTTGATTTGTCTTTGGCAAATCTTCTTTCCCCATCTTTCACTACACTGACTAGCTCGCTTGCTGACACGAAGTTAAGTGCGTTCTCCCAGCCCTGCCTGACAAGCACTCCATCTCTTGTCCGGACAGCAGAGCTTGAAACTCTTCCACTATAAGGGGCATATCCAAGCACACGGCTGCCAGAAGATGCCAACGATGCGGTAATCCACGAGTATTGCATATCGCTTCGCGGAATCATGTGGCTAATATAGCCATTATCATATTTTGAAGATGTTACATATGTTGGGTAATAGGAAACCAAGGAGGTGCTGTCCCCCACTGTACCGGCGCTGGCTGTCGCATCGAATATTCTTCCGGTGGCACTACCAGTGGAAACATCAGTTACAGCATCGCCATCTTCGCCTCCCAACTTGTACCAAGCGCAGAGATTAGCATTTTCTGCCGCATGTGATTCTGTTAAAGCTTGTGGGCCCCATGAAAGATAGTCATCATAATTTCTATTAATACTCCAAACTTCAGCATCATTTAGTATGCCGTCCCAAATCATGCACTGTGCGATGGCGCCACTGAATGTGCAAGTATCGTAGTTCGAGCCACTGGCTGAAGTGCCGGCGCCGTTCCCTATCATGGCAGCCAATTCGTTAGGGCTAGCGAAAGTTGTTGGCGTTGAATTTACGCCGCCGAACCTAGGATCTCCTATGTTTCCATTGGCGCTCACTTGATATTCAATACTACCAGAAGCATATTTTACATAATCAGAGTCTTGTTCCCACACAAAGAATGTAGGCAAGGCGCCCATTCCAGGTTGAACGCCTTCCGTTTCAGGATCCCAGTCCGCCAATGCATTGGATGTTCCATCAAAAGTAACTCCCACTAGCGTCCAGACGCCGGGATTAATACATTTTTCACTTGTCTTTACCACCAAAGAGCGATCAGTTGAGGTGTTTCCACTGTATGCCCTATGGAAGAATAGTCTGGCATCGCTATCGATAGCACCTGAAACTCCAAACATCATGCCGCGGCTGCTGTTGTAAGTGTTTTTCATTATGAATCCTGCACAGAATATAGACTGAAGACCTCTGTAGCCTTCAGTGAGATCGCTGTGATCACCTATGCCATCCCAACGGATCCATGCGGCGATGGTACATTTATTAGTTCCGTCGGATCCGAAAATATCATTAAAGTAGTTCAAAGAAGTCAAGCCACCTTCATCTTCTATCTCAACTCTATCATCACGGACTCTGGTTGAGACACCGCCGGCGGCATCCATTGCTATTCCATCAAAAGTCGTTGCGTTGTGCGCCACATATGTTGGTGTGCCGCTAAGTTCCATACGCTTCAGTCTATTTC
>Ga0208299_1001271_pt1 | contig 19344 bp, 19 predicted proteins | sample 15_taG_FD_184089 | JGI IMG/M metagenome (GOLD analysis project Ga0208299, IMG submission 184089) | Marine viral communities from the Subarctic Pacific Ocean - 15_ETSP_OMZ_AT15312 metaG (SPAdes) (version 2) | ecosystem: Environmental > Aquatic > Marine > Oceanic | place: Pacific Ocean | collected...
TGGATGGATCATCTCCACCCAACCGGATGATGAACAGATACTGTCCGGGTCCCTTGATGTCATTGGAGAACTCCTCGACGGTCTCCCCGAAGACCTCTCGGGAGTTGAATCCACAGTTGACTCCATCGTGGTCTAACGCCGGAGATCCATAGGTTGCATCATTCTCTTCAGAGTCCATTAGGGGTGCTTGTGACACTCTGAGATGCATATCCGGGAAGGGAATGTTCACAATGAATCCGGATTCCACCTGTGGGTATTCAACATTGGTGGATGCACCGAACATATGGATTACATCATATACGCCGGCTGCAGATCTGGATCCTCTCCGTCTCGGAATGTCATTATCGAGGGCATCGCTCAGATATAGAGGTCTGAGAAAATTATCAGGATAATCAGCTAATGCCGGACCGTTTAGAAATTTTTCATTTCCGTGTGAATATGATGACCGATAGACTTCTCTGTGGACCATAAAGTTTTCACGATTATACGGATTGGTGGAAAAGTATCTCAACTGATTCCCAGACGTGATCTCACTGACGAGATTTCTCTTCTCGCCCCCACCGGTATCATACAGCTTGTCTCCATCGACGAGAAAGATCTCTAGGAGATGATTATACGCTTTAGTATATATTCCAGTACCTATGGCATCCAATCTATTCTTAACCTCTATACCCCTCAGCTGGATGCTCACTCCTTCTGTGGGCCACGTGTAGGCCTGTTCGTGATTCCTCGGATCATCAGGGACGATTCCACTGTACTGGACAGCTTCCTGAGAGACCACCGTACCCAGCTGGGCTCTACTGCTGCTCGGATCTAATGGAGTGTGTCCTAACTGTGACGGTTGAGTCACTCCGGAGTAGGTCATGTCACCAGTCGTATAGTCGATCGGCATCAGTATGCTCCCTCCGTGGCGTCTGTGTTCGTCGTGGTCGCGAGTGGCAGATTCTGCTTCTGTATTCTATCCTGACCATCTAGGGTCATTTTATAATCATTGATGTGAAACCCTGTATTGTTCTTCCCACTGAGGTCTGTGGATGTTCCGTTGGAGATCTCTGATACATCAATGTCTAGGATGAGATCTTGATTTTGAATTACCTTTTTGGTAATCGGAGCGTCAGATGTTCCGAACTCTGTTGGGTCATAGGTTTCTGAATCCAATACGTCCGGATAGGTTTGCTTCCCCAGAGTGTCGTCAAAACGACCACCGATGTTAAACTTTGGAAGTACTGGATAGTAAGATCCGTTCAACCAACGTTGATCATCCTGTGGATCAACCGACTCCAGTCGATCATCCTGGTGGGTCACTCCAGTCCGACTACCGATATTGTATCCCACCGGTATGTGGTTCCTCCAATATCGGACCTGACCGGGTGTTCTGGATTCTGTATCGGTTGAATCAAAACCCAGCATGTCTTCCATGGAGATGCTTCCCGTGCTGAACAGTCTGACCTGGCCGAGATCCGTATTATTCAATCCATCACCGAACTCTTCCATCCCCTGCAGGAGATTTCCATCTTGATCTCTCTTTTCAAGAAATCCACGATGGACCGGTTCATCGTCTGCATTGACGTTTTCAAACTGTTGTATCGTCGGAAGTCCTTTCAGGGATTCATCCATCTTGACAGCTTCCTTCTGGAGTCTCAGCCGATCTGAATACCTGAGGAACTTTAACTCGTTTGGTGATCCAGCCAACCGCTTAACTGTTTTGTAGTAGAGACTCTGCTTAGAAACTCCTCCAACGATCGGCGTGGTGTGCTGGTACGGTAGAGTTAAGTATCCGGGTCCACCCAACTGTGTGAATTCATTCAGCTGTGCTGGATTATCATTCAGGAAGATATTTAATCTGAACTTCTTGAAGTACATTGGATTGTGTATCGTTTGTTGGTTTCCTTTCTCTAATCGGAATCCCGTATAGTAGATAGTCTGGTTGATTGGAGTATCATGTCCTATGTGGAATCTCCAACGACCGTTTGTATCGGATGGGGACCTCCTGGTGATGTATCGGTGTTCCCATCTGAGTGTTCCGTCCGTGTATACGTCTGTAAGGATCCCATTATATCCATTTGGACCATCCCAATCAGAGCTTCCAATGAAACATTTTCCTGTATATGGTTCTCTCCACTCTTGACAAACATTATGGCTGTCACGTGCTGCACCTGCTGTCATCGTTTCGGTGACACCATTCAGGTGTGTGTATGTGCCAGAAGAAAGGTAACTACCTATAGCTTCACCGGATTGGGACCCTATAGTAGATCGAAAAAAATATCTCTCTGTCATTCCCCGAGGTATACCGATCCACATCGAAAATGTGTATACCTGATTCGGCTCTATGCCATCAACATCAATTTCATATGCTGTGCCCAAATACTGTCGAATCTGTCTGATCACATAATCAGTCGGGCCCGGATTGCCTATCCACTTAAATGGTTCATTTATTCCTACACTGCCCTCGCTGGTAGTATTGTCTGGATCCCCTGGGTGGATAGTTGGTGTGATCATACCGTTCCGGGGTAGGATATTTCTTCTCTGTTTATCCGCTCCAGTCCTCTTCACCATGTATCCGGTGATTGAATAGAATCCGGATTCATCATACTTGTGTGATATGATCTCTCCAAGTCTGTGTGGGCTGTTCCGGAACTGAACCGGGGAGTCATCGTCCCAATCCAGATCCATCACGTAGTACTGAGATAGATCCGAAATCTCGTTTCCATCTGTGTCTCGAGCATAAAAGTCAAACTGTATCTCTGATGGTGCTTGTGTGAGTTGATATCCCGGTGACTGGTCGGTAATTGTTTCATCATAGTACCGGTACACTGATGTGTCTGGTGAGCCAGCTCTCGTGTGGGCTTCCACGTCTGGAAGGAAAGAATTGTCGCTCAGTAAACTGTCTGCGTTGTCAGTGTTCCACACCTGTAGCAGAGTAGTATTATTTGTCCCTATGTGGGGTTGATTGAAAAATCTATTCGGTGAAACACCCTCATAGGTTAGGTAATCCCTGAAGGTGGTATACGGGGACTCGTTATTTATATACAGTCCATCGATGTGTGGATCCTCATCACCGTACCAGATACCCAATGATGGACGGTTGTCATTTTCACCAGTTCCTCGTCTGATGGAATCATTTGGATCATATGTGGCCGAAATCCGAGGCATTATCTATTCCGTAGTTTCTTGTATAGGTGGGCAGACACACTTGGTACGCCTAGCCATCGTACGGCATCCCAATCCGGTTTGTACAGGACTGCACTCTCCTTGAGTTGTAGTCCAACCTTCAATTGACGGTGGTGCTATATCAGCGTCTGATAGACGTTCGGAGATCTCTTCTGGTAATTCTGGTATAAAGCTGATGAGATTTCGACACGTACCATCATCCGTCGTAGCGTCTGGATCGTATTCTTCATAAGTTGGATCCATACATCCGAAGATCTCTTCTGGTATGATGTAGATGAGATTTCGACACGTACCATCATCCACCGTTGCGTCTGGATTGTATTCTGTATAGGCTGGATCCATACATCCGAAGATCTCTTCTACTACGAGATTCACACATGAACCATCATCCACCGTTGCGTCTGGATTGTATTCTTGATAAGCTGGGTCCATACATCCGGGTACTCCGGGAGTCAGACATGAACCATCATCCACCGTAACGGTTGAATTGTATTCTTGATAAGCTGGGTCCATACATCCCGGGATGTCTATCTCGATTTCTACATTTTGGATGATCTCGGAACTTCCCCATTCATTTGATGCTGTCATCGTGACGGTATACTGACCCGACTCTGTGTATCTGTGGGTAGGATTTTGTTCCGTCGATGTTGCTTGATCACCAAAGTCCCACAACCACTCTGTTGGGGTACCGCCGGTGGAACTGTCAGTGAACTCCCAGTCAACGTACCCCGGTAGCGTTACGTCTAATGATGTTGCAGTGTCGCCTGTATATCCCATAATGATTACTCCTAATAGGTACTCTCTTCAAACATTGGTATCCTTAGCATGTCAAAGGCTGCAATTGGCCTGAGTCCGCCTGGTGGCGGTGGTGGTACTGGATCTGGTTCCACTAGTGGTTCTACTTCTTCTTCCGTCTCATCGACTGATAGTCCCTTCGCTCTGAGGAGATCTGATCTTGATATGATCTCTACTTTGGATTTGGATCCCTCCCCACTATCCGGTACGTATGTCTCTTCGTCACACACAAACCATGCCCAATCCTCAGTATCTCCCTCACCCTGACCAGGATCAGTCGTTCCACTGCATTTCCATTTCCAGTAATCCGGATCTATTATGTTTTTAGTATAATTTTCAGCTCGGTTTGGATCATAATTTGCCACTATGAAGTACCACTCATCCAGTTTGACCGGTATGTTCGTGTAAGGGAGGAGCCATGCTGGACTGTCATGACCTTCTGGTACTGATGGTGCTCCGACTGTTCCATATGGAAGATTTGTTTGAAAATCAAACAGCGAGGCATCTAAGCCATTTGTGACAGCTCCTATCGGAGGCTGCTTTCTGAAACTCTTTCCGGCTGTGCTGTTAGCTGTAGCGTGTTTATATCCCTGTGAGGAATCTCTGAGTACTCCATCACTGTCCCGGACGAGCAGTCTGATGAACCGTGCGCTGTCTGAGTTCTGAAAATATGGTGCACCCATCTGGAAAGCCTTCTCCCCATAAGTCTGTTCTGAATTGTGGTATGTGTCTCTCTGCAGAGTATAAGTTTCTAATCTGAATCCATACGGATTGCTCTCTCTGAGTGGGTTTCCGAAATTGAACAGAGTCCCGCTGCTGACCTTGTCTAGGAATCTCACCCACATCGTGATTGTAAATCCATTTGTCTGCCACTTTGGCGAAGTTGGGTCTGGTCCTATCAGTCCAATGTCTGATTGGGATTCGTTCCTCACGATGATCGCTTGGTTGAGATGTCGGATCTCAAGATATCCATCTGATTGTGGTTCATACTCTGGACGGTCATCTTCAAGTTCAAATTCAGGTGGTCTTTCGGGAAAGAAATTGCTCCGGAGATCATCGTATAGATATTCCAGGCTTTGATTCGCATTATCTGAATCTTCTGATGTTTTGCGCCACGTAATCGATTTGGTATCCTCAACGTCTGACGAGTGGGTTCCACTTATATCATGATCTGCACTGAACCGACCAGCTTGCCTTTCATCAAAACTATCTGTGAATCCGTCTTCATCTGAATCGATAACTGCTTCACGGTCGATGGGAGTCTCTGTGGGCTTGAGTGCTTGATACTCAGTAAAGAAGTCATTTATTCGCTGCTGTTGTTCGGATTGTGCTCCCAATAGTTCAAATATAGTCGTGTCCAGAACGTCGCGTGCTTTTGTTGCATCTATAGGTCGGGTCGTCTCACTGAAGTCTACAAATTGGTTGAGGTTCTCAGCTATCGATGCTAGATCGATTTCTTGGCCCGTCTGTGAAGTTCCGAACAACACTCTTGCAAAAGTCCCTCCACCCTGCTCTTCACTCTTGGTATAAAATTCAAATCTCAAATTATTTATGTCTTCGGCCGGTTCCACATTATTTGGATTGACGTTGTTCGGATAAAGTATACTATACAGGAGACTGATCGTGTCTGAGGAGTTCTGGTGGTTTGCTTTAATGTCACTCTCCCAGAGAATTAATTTTTGTGATTCATCTCTGCCCCGCTGTATCGTACCCCCTTTGATGGTCTTTTGGAAGTCTGAAAAGTTTTCCTTACCGGTCAATTGTTTAATTTCATCAGTGTGTTCGATCAACATGTTGGACAGCGCATCGGCGATGATTTCTTTTTCTCGGCGGATCCCTTCAGCAAAAGCTAAACCGATGTAGTTGCAGGAACCATCGTCTCTGTTTGCACCACCATCGTAATTGAGAGCCTCGAGATCCATACATCCTGGAACAACTGGAGTTCTGTTACCACAGTCTCCATCACGCTGCCAATTTGCATTTGGATTATATTCAAGTATTCCATCTGGGAATGCCTCAGAGATATTTTCTAAACATCCAAACACCACAGGAACCGAACAAGTCCCATCATCGTGATCTGCTATTCCTCCCTCGGTCCAGTATTCTAGAAAGACTGGATTTGTGCATCCATCCACGTAATAACACGAACCGTCATTGATGCAGTGTGTTGGCGTCATCGTTATACTGTAGGAGACATCAATTGCTGTTTTTGGTGTTGTACCAACTGTCGTTGTTTTTGGTGTTGTACCAACTGTCGTTGTTTTTGGTGTTTTACCAACTCCCGGCATTCGTGATGTGTCTTTGGATTTATAGTCGGGCATTAGTTGGATAATTCCTCTGCAAATCCAACCGTTGTGGGTCCCGTCGCTTCTACAACCTGAGCCATATAATTTGTCCCCATATCATCCACCGAAACCTGCACTAGTGATGTTATCAAGTACGGGACGCGTCCTTCTATTGGCCCACTGGTAGGAGTGAACACTACTGGGTCATTAAGATTTAATTTATTCTGTATTGTTTCCGGAAGCGCAATTAGATCTGGGTTCGCGTTTGGGATCCCAGGTAATGGAATTGATAATCTGAATTGACTGTACTCGGTGATCCACGCTCCGTCTCCAATAAATTGGTCTGATGGTGGGCATGCTGAATTCCAATTTAGAGCCTGGCTGTCCGTGCATGTATACGTTAAAAACATGCAGCTTCCATCATCCACATTAGCACCTTCCGTTATGTAGTCGCTTCCACCGTTCCAGATTACACTGTAGTAACCACTGTAGTTGAGAGCTGCTGGATCTATACAACCCGGTACTTCAAAATCGCAACTTCCATCATCGTATGTAGCGCCTGCATTATAATTTACTGCGTAGGTCACTGTGCATCCGGGTTGAGGTGCTGCATCTTCACCAAACACGAATCCTTCTACCATCTGGGTGTCCACCAATGCGTCTGGGCTGTCTTCTGTTTGTGTCGTGATGGCCTCCATTGGAGGAGCTTGTGGACTTAATTCTCGTCCTGTTACAAACCCGCCAGTCTCCGGTGGTGGTTCTGGTGGTGGAGATATTACTGTCTGAGTCGGTGTGATGTACTGGCCCGAACTTACCGGTTTCTGGGGTGGTTTGACAGATGGTGGTTTGACAGATGGTGGTTTGACAGATGGTGGTTTGACAGATGGTGGCGTGACAGATTGTGGTGTGACAGATGGTGGTGTGACAGATGGTGGTTGAGCAGTCGCGATTGGTGCTGATGGACCCGTCTGGTACAGATTTATCGTCTCGGGTGCATATGGATCAAACTGCTGTTGCGGCTGCTGTTCAGGCGTTATTTGTTCTGGGGCGCGCGTGGGTTTCTTATCACGCTTACCTGCTCCAGTGACAAAGCCTCTTCCAAACTCTTTAGCCACGATTGTTCTCCTTAGGATCTAAGTTTGAATTCAAAACCGTCATCATATAGAATTTCTTGGTTATCATCAAATTTAAGTTTGTAGATGATCTTATATATCCGATTGGGGTGAAAACCATTCATCCACTGTACAAAGTAGTTACTCGTACTGTCGCAGCTCAGATATGAACTCCCGGTAGCCGTACTGTGTGGACGCAATGTCCCCGTGAATGGGCTGAATGGTATTATCGTCTCATTTGTTGCTACATCGATGATCGAGTATGATCCACTCCCTTCTGGGATGAATGATCCCGTGAGCGTCTGTACAGATGTATTAAACGACTTTGTCACGTACCGTGGTCTCGGTGAAACGCGGAACTTAACCTTATCGGATTCCCTGTAGGATTCTCTGAGATGTTTCATCGTAAGGATTGTATCTACTTCTCCTGACATGGATGCTGGTAAGAGACTCCCGGTGGCTGATCCAGTACAGGGTGTGTGATCGTCCCATCGGACTTCCAGCTTAGGTGGATAAATCGTTGATGTCTGTGAGCTGAAGAACTTTAGATGTCCAAATGTGATGGATCCGTCACTGTTAGATGCTTCTTCTTGACTGCCAGAGAACCGAACTAACATCCCATGATTGGAATTTGATCCGCTCAACAGCCAATGATTTACAATGTCAGTGACTTCCATGTTGACATCTGGTGATTCATAATCGAAGCTCTGCGAACCTCGTAGCCATTGATCATCGCTGCCACTGTGGTAGTGTCCGCCCTGGCTTGGTAGTCCAGTGTCGCCTGACCAGGTCACTTCAGTTGCTCCTACGTAGTTGTTTCTATTTTCCCAACTGACTCCGACGGTTGTTTTGGGATCATCTCCAAACTGTCCCGTTCCTTCGTCCCAGGACTGTGATACTGGAAAGGATGCTAACTTGTACGTTGTAGATAACTCTTGATTCCCTTCAGCCTCATACAGTCTTAGATAGAATTTTGGATTAACTATCTCTCCGTCCACGATTGATTGGGACATGTTGGTAAAATCAGTACCTTTAAACGATACTAATACTCTGGTTGCATGATCGAAGCTCTCGTTGTAGAAGACCTTCTTCAGTTCTAGGATTTCATCTTGACCGAAATTTTGATCCCTCCAAGACTCTCCTGTGATTGTGCTTGATCCACTAGAGATCCATGCATCCTTTGTAGCGTATATAAAATGATGCATCAGTGTATAATTCCTTTAATGTTTTGTTGAGGATCTTTCAATTCAAATACGGCTGGTGTGGCTGATGGTCTGATCATTCCATCCTTCAGCGCTACTTCGAAGTCATACTTATAACCATAGTTGGAAGGTATACCAGAAGTTGGATCAACTACCCAACCCCCACTACCGTCGTTGGCTTCATCAGTATACATGTAAGTGTATGTGGGATGGGGAAAATTCAGCAATCCGATTGATGAGTTTCCGGACTTATAATTGTTAAACTGAGACAGACATATATAATTTACAGCCCTGACGCCATCAATCCCCATCAGTTCATATTCTAACTGTGATATATAGAGCGGTTGTCTAAATTGCATCCGATCTATATTAAAATAATCTGTGATCTTCTGCATGCATTTGAGTTTTACTTCCGCCTTGTTGGCGTATCGGTGTGCTACAACATCAAAGTAAACACCAAAGTTGATAATGTATCCACCACCAGAAGCCTGGTTTAATCTCAGAGTTACTTCATCGGTTATCATTCTATATTCACTCAGGTACGTTTTTATATTCTGACCCAACGGATCCTGTGGGGTCTCTACCAACTCCTTATTGTTATTGTATGATAACGTATAAGCGTCTATTGTGGGAACGATACCACTTTCAACTTCGGTCATAAGTGGTGCCAACGAATCCTGCAAAAATGTCGTTACGTCTTCTGTTGGGATATATGGTGTTCCATCTATAGTCACACTCAATGCTTGTAGCTGATTGGCAGCATCCGATGTATTGGATGTTATGGTTTGTAGTGCGGTCGAACTCCTCTGTACATAAACCTTTGCTATATTTCCAAATTTAGATGACATGTTGAGAATCCGTGCTTCATAGTCTTGCCGAGTCACACATCTATTCTGAGTGGTGAAGAATGCTGTTGCTCTTTCTCGAATTTCAGCAGCAGATTCCTGATCTGAGCCCCCTCGGGCGGGTTCGGAATTTGTCACGCTGAGTGTTGCTCCACCAACTGCCGGGCTCCCGGGCGCTCCTACAGACGAGTTGATTGTTGTCAAGTCGTTTGCTGTCACGTTAGTGCTGATTCCACCACCTACTCTGTACGTGACTGTGAGACTCGTGTGTGATGGTGTATTTCCCAATGTGGAATATTCATCACCCAGTAGTGGGTCTACTCCCTGTACGAGATGTTCGCCCTTTCCAGGTACTCCTATACCGGTCTGTGCCGTTTGTTGGAAAATTGATTCTTGTGATTGTCCACTCCTCAGAATACCGTTTCCAAAAACTATAGACGTGACACCGTCCCAACTAACGTCTTTGATGAACCGTCTGGGGGTGCGGATAAATTCTAACGTGTATGGTACCGGTAGTGTGATTGTATCGGAAGGAACTCCAGTCAGTTGCGAATATGCCGTATCGCGATTTGAGTCTGCTGTGTAGTGAGTTTCAAGTGGTACTTTATCCTGTGCTAGATAGTCGACTTGGTAGTAAGTATTATTGCTGGCGTCTATGATGGATATGATATCGATCACATTATCCTCTGGAAGGTCTATCTTGAGAAATTTAACCGGACTACCCACTGGAAAGCTCCTCGTTATGGTTTCAGCGCTGATGGCTTTGACGATTCTTTGTAATTCATAATTCTGTGCTATTCCATCATCATTGAAGTTGGTCTTGGATGGAGGTGGATCAATCGAACCACTAACTCTAAAATCTACCACGTCTAAGGTTTCAAATTTAACATCGGAGTTGCTGGTTGCCTCAACCTGCATACCCCGTTCGATCGTAACACCTTCGCTGTAATCTGGTATCTCTCCATCAGCGAGGGCGGCCACCGTTTGTGTCATCGTAAGTTTTACGGTCGCTGGTATTATAGGTCGGATTTTGTATCCCAACACACCCGCTAACGTGACTATATTTCTTCGTTCTTCGGCCAGCGGAAGAAGTGATTCTCTATACTGTTGATCAATATAAAACGATAAGACGTCTCCAACGTAGGCTGACATTTCGATTAACATCATCCCTGGAGACGTTTCATTAAAATCTTTATACGTGTCTGGAAAGTAGGACTTCGCATATTCCATGAGGGAATTCTTCATGGTTGCAAAATCTTTGTTAATATAATTCGTATTGGTGGATTTAAACTCGTTTTCCTGATACGACATCTTATTCTCCTATGCTCACAGCTACAGATGCTGTAGCTCCTGGATTGCCTGATAGTCCAAATGATATACTTACGTCAAGTGTATTATTAGCCATGTTAATTGTGATATCGACGACGGTCAGAAACGGTAACCACTTTGCAAATGTATCGATTATATCATTCTCAATTAGGATTCGTAACTCATCTGACATCTGTTCAAATAGAAATCGTCGAAGTCCGGTTCCCAGTTGGGGTTGCATCAATCGCTCTCCCCGACTCGTTTCAAGTAACATTTTTACATTGGTCTTGGCAGCTTGCAGCGTCGTCGTAGTAGATGCAAAATATCCATCGACGGTATCACCTCTCTTGAGTGGATACTCAATCCCAACAAAGGTTTTTGGATCGCGATCGTGCGCAAGTCCTGGTGATGCTGGTACTTTATAAGCCATTATACGTTCCTCGAATTAGGATCCAAACTCACGGATGCATGTCTAAGATTCCGTTGAGCGGTTCTATCATATTTCTGATCGGTCAGCCTAACTTGCTCCTTAGCCTTCTTACCCAGATAGGCTCGACCTTTAATGGTGAAGTCTTTCTTGGTCAACTTCTCATATGGTAATGTCTTCGCTCTAGCTCCTATTGGCTTTCCTATTCCGGTTACGGGTCCGCCGGCGCTGGCCAGCCCCGTTACAGTACCCAATGTTGTAATATTCACATCAAGTGGTTTCTTTATCACTATTTCATCCAACTGAACTACCGCATCCAAACTTGTAATATTGAGTTCCAGACTCTTAATATAATCATCTATCACTTTAGCCACTCCCTTCGCAAGATCTGGGATTTTGCCCTTGTCCGCCTCAGGGTCTGTGATCCCTGCATTGGTCAGATAGACCTCTTCAAGTTTTTTTGCTAAATTAAATCCCATCGTTAAACTTTCTTTGCTGCTATCTTCTGATCAACTTTCTTCATGACTCCACGATAGTCTTTCGTCAGAGCATTTGTGACGTGATCAGGTAAGCGGTTTGGATCTGTGCCAAAGCTGTTCAGGATAGCTGTGTTGGGTCCAGCTTCAGGTACCGTTCTACTTACAATGGTACCCATGTCTTCTGACGTCATTGTATGACCACCTAATGTGGGCCATGCTTCAGCATCTCGTGCAGTCTCCTGTAAGATCTCATTCAGTACTGGATTGGTGCTCATCGTAGGCTGTACACCATTTGGCTTCACGGTGTCCTCTTTGATGACTGATTTGGGCTTGGTCCGTTTGGGTGCTTTTATCCGAGTACTGATGGACTTATTCTCTCCAAGAATTCTACGCATCTCGAGTTGAACCTCTTCGCGAACGACTTCCCGTATCAGTGTTTTTAGTTCTAGTTTCTTCATTTTACTTCTCCTGTAACTTATTCTTTATTGTGTTCTAGAAAATGTTTTGTGCTCACAAAGTCTAATGGAGCATCTTTTTTTAATTTTTCCTTTAATGCATTCAACTTCACACCTACTGGACTCGCCTTTCCCACTGCTGGGTTCTCCAACAACGGTACTGGTGCACCATTAAGGTTTCCTACCGTACTGATCAATATATCTAGCATCTCCTCGACGACCGTTCTGAGACTCTCCCCTAGGACGAGACCCTGAGAACTCTCCTCTTTCCCTAGATAAATATTTGATGCTCCGAATAAAATCTTGTTATTCGAGGAAAGAGTTAGATGTTCTCCAGCCCCAATGTTCACGTTCCGATTAGCGGATAGGAACATATGCTCCTTCTTGGCATTAAATACGATTCGGTCTGATGACTGAAACAGTTGGTCTCGGTTGTACCCGTAAATGGTTTCTGTAACGTTTTCGTCTTCGAGGGATTTTCCTATCAGCTGAGCCATTGTTCGGTTGGGTTCTTCTCGGTCATCCGATCCCAACAAGTATCCAAACGTTTTCTTCTCCGGATCGTCCTCATAGTATGTTCCGAAGTGGTCTTCTATTGAGCCTTTATGGAGTAGTGCTACAAGACTTCCGTCGAGTGCACTCTCGCTCTTATTGGATAGACCTCTCTGGTTTGAAAATATTATATGGGGGTTTGCTGCTCTACTGCCTATCCGGATGCTATTGGCGTGTCTACCCTCGAGTATGATGTCCCCATGAGTTGGTTTGGATTCCCCATCCAGCTTTGGATTTGGTAGTTTGCTCATTCGAGCTAAACCGTTATTCCATAAAAAATTATTTGGTAGCCCCACCTGTTCATGTGTTGTAGTGGCGTCTATGGGTGGTTCAAAAAACTTATCTCTGTTGAAGTTGGGATTGTTGTCAGGATTGATGGGACCTATGTAGTAATCCGTATGCCCAAATGTGCATAGAAGAACTGGGTCTCCTGGAGCAGGAGTTTCATTTATTCCTCGCATCAGTGGTATGTATGGCTTAGCCATACCATCACCAACGTGTGGAGTAGCCAGTATAGCTCCAGTATTTTGCTCCGTATCAATCCACGTCACGTGTCCCGGGACGAATTGAACGTATACCATTTGCGCTGGCATGTTATGAAAGACGTCTCTGTTGTCTACCTGCGATGGTTCCATTGATATGTACGTGGATGACATTTAACTCTCGGTAATCTTCATTTTAGCTTCTTTGATATCATCTAGTCGATCAGTCTCTTGCTGCATCACTGTAGCGGTACTCTGCAGGGTTTCAATCAGCTCTTCCTTCTCCTGATCAGTTAGTCCGATCGAGTCTTCTGCTGATCCTCCAACTGATTTTACGATTACTCTCTGGAGGACGCTAGCCAACTTGACTAGATGTTCATCATTCTTCACAGATACGTCAAATAGTTCTTTTACGATTGGGGCCAGCACCACGGCATCATCTATCGACGTGATGAATCCATGGATTTCCTGCATCAGTAGATCTAATTGTAATCGTTTGTTTTTGGAATTGTCGTATATGTCCTTCGTGAGATCACTAAAAGACTTCCCATCAAATATTTCTAAATCGTTGCTCATATTTACTCCATAAGTGGCTGCAGCTATTCATATATAAATATGGAACTTCTGAAATTGTATACAAAAAAAGGGCAGCTGTGCTGCCCTTATGTTTTAGTGGGTGGTATTAGTTACATGAAAAACTTTGTTTTGGATAAACGAGATATGTCTCCCGTTCTGTTATATTCCCTGGATACTGCTCCATAGTGTTTTTTCATCTCATTCACTACCTTCGTGATGTATACAGTATCCACTCCAGTCATCTCTCTAATCAATATGTAGAGACTTTTTTTATTATAATTGTCTATTTCATGACGACGCTTCAACAGTTCCAATACGGAGTACGCTATATCTAGATCGCGCTTCTTGCGGAACATGTTTGGTATCTTCCCTTCAAAGTACCTTACGATCTCATTCATCAGTTGTGTGTTGTACCGGTCTTCCGATTCATGGTGTGGATAATTAACTAGTCGCTTGGCGGGTGCTGATGTGGAGATTTCGCTGTGTGTGATGAGCTTTTTATAATTTGAATTGTTCACTGCAATCAGATAGTTCTTGGCTACTACGGAAAAGTAGCTGAATGCTTTGTATCCTTTAGTCCCATCATACTTGTGCATATTCATTATGAGAAAACTTAACACCTCTTGTTTTACATCTTTGAATCCAGCATCAAAGTAGCTGAACTTGAATGTGTTTATAATGTTTTCACATAGTTTTTCTAATGCGTAGTGTATCCGTTCCCTGTACAGCTTGTTCCTAACTATGTGGTTTTCTTCAGCATTATATTCGATAATGGCATCTTGAACGTCTTGATCAAAATATATTTTATTCTTTCGTGGTCTTCCCAACTTGGTCATCCTCCTCAAATAATTCATTTAGTGCTGTTTGTAGTTCTTTAATCTGACTGAAAAAGAATCCCGTCTCGTCATCTGATTCATAGTGACCTGACACGTCAACTTGTTTCATCTTGTCTGTTGCAAACTCTATGATCCGCTGAAATTGTAAAATATAATTTTCATATTGTGTGATTCTATTTAGCGCTACGTATAGAAGGTACGAAACAAATGCTAACAAAACAACAGCTGTGATGGTTGATATCATCCAAATCATGATGGAAACAGCTCGTTAAATTTTTCTTTTAAATTTTCTATCTTTGGATCAACGTCTTTTTTTGCCTTTGGGGTCTTTGTCATGGTACTTTGATCAGGCTCTTCATCAGTATCGGTCGATTGTTTATATAGCTGTTTTTCTGCTACAGTACTCATCCAATCAGCAAAGTGAATGATGTAGTGTAGTATATTATACGTATCATGTTTTCTGTATAGGCTGATGTTTCCTTCATCGAAGAGTCCGTCACTCATCTTTATAGCCTTCCAAACTTCCTGGGACACTTTTATATCAAAGTGTTGCAACAGCCATAATGCTCTATCTGTGACGCTTAGCGGTTCCAACTTATCGTTGAACGTATACCACTCGTTTAGCTTATTTCGTCTCCACTCATCAGTCTGATTAATATAGTAAGGTTCATTTAGATCCCCAATCTTACCTAAGTCGTGGAACATAGCTCCAAGCACAACTTCAGACTCAAGTGCCTTGACTGTTACGCCCAACAGTTCAAACATCCGCTTAACTTTCAGCGATGTATCTATTACTCGTAGCGTGTGATCTAATAGTCCTCCCACGAAGCAGTTATGATGATTTGGTCTACTGCTAGCGGGGGCATCTATGAACCGATCCTCAAAATGCGTTAGCATTCTGTGAATATTTTTGTTTTGTTCTCCTGTCGAGTGTTTATCAACATACTCGATGAGACGATTCCAATCATTCAATATTTTATTTGAATCCATTATATAACCTTTTATGTGTGTTTACTTTGTTGGCTTGCCAAACTTTTCAGCTGCTGTCACGCCTAAACCTACTACGGTTATATACATGAAGCAATCTAATATTTTTTCTTTCACTTCAAACGTCCAGAATGTATCTGCAGTCCAACTTGCTATTAACATTACGAATGCCATAAATCCAATAAATCGTTTACTAGATACTTTGGCTTCGCTTGATAGCATTGACATTAAAAAATTCATTTTTACTCTCCTACACTAAGTTAGTGGACTCGCGGGGATTCGAACCCCGGTCCAGTTTGTCTTTTCCAATAAGTCGTTACAGCTTAGCCGGTTTCCATTGGTAGAAGCCGGCAAACAACCACGCGGATTCTTTTTGCTCAGAATATATCCCGTAACTGGCAGTTTCTTTAATCTCTAACTTCTATTCTAGCTAAAGAGAGTTCGTCTAACTTATTTTATAACCGAGTGTTAGACAACTCAGTAACTTATGCAGCGTATGCGTAAGTTGGTTGATAATCTGAAACAGGTTCAACGAAATCGTTGGATACCATTTCTGATGTGGCTAAATGCCAATCAATTACCAACCCGTCTAGCGAATTATCGCCATATTGGTTTTGTGAGTCTTTTTTCACGAGACCTACTCAATCTCTGCTGCGCTTAATTGTCAAATAACACCTGTCGATACCTCTCGAGCCCAAATTTATTCATCATCATCATAATCTTCAATTTCATATGTACCTTCTATGATGAGAAGTGCACGTTCAACAAATAACATATCTGCCGTTTCCATTGCTTGTTTTAACAAATCAATAACCTCGTCAATATCAAAGGTCATGCCTGATTCGATACTGTTACGATTCTCCCATTCCTGTAATTTCATCTGAGTACTTCTCCAATTCCTTTTCAAACTCTCTCAGTGTGTTCAATCCATCATCTGATTTCATCAATTGATTAAAACACTCTTCTATATATACAGAGTCTGGGTGGTTTTTTAGATTTTTATCAGATTCTCCATCCAGTAGGAATTCGTCTGCGTTGCTCATCAAATCATCGTTACCCAAAATGTTGTCCATCTTTTTCAATATTAAAATCATAGCTCTTCGGCTTTCCATCATGGATACTTCTATTCTGAATAGTCGTTCGTTTAGATTATTAATAATTGTTTCTAAAGGCATCTTCATCTTATTCATAAATATAAGCTCGTTTGGCTAAGTAGTGCAACATTATAATTAAATTATTCTTCATTCACCACCTCATATTCTGCGGCGTCTATTTCGTTATCATCTTTGGGTGCATCTGTTTGGACTTCCTGTTCCCCTTCTTGTTCTTGTTTATACATTTCAGATGCAAGATCTCCTAATGTCTTGTTCAGACTTTCAATTGAATTCTTAATGATCTCTGGATCATTTGATCCCTTATCAGTTTTGAGCTTCTCGGTCTGTTCTTTCAAAACGTCCTGAATGTCTTCTGGTATGGATTCTGAGTTGTCCTTGAGTGTCTTCTCGCATTGATATATTAGATTATCTGCTTGATTTTGTGTGTCGATCAGCTCTACCTTCTCTGTGTCCTCTCGTTCGTGCTTCTTGGCATCATTGACCATAGATTCAACTTCTTTATCTGAAAGGCCTGTAGATGATGTTATTCGAACGTTTTGTTCTTTTCCGGTTCCCTTATCCTTAGCACTAACATTCAGAATGCCATTAGCGTCAATATCAAAAGTAACTTCAATCTGAGGAACGCCTTTTGGTGCTGGGATGATTCCATCCAAGTGGAACTTTCCAATCGTCTTGTCGTCGATGGCAAACTTTCGTTCGCCTTGAAGAACGTGGATTTCGACAGAGTTCTGATGGTCTGCTGCCGTCGTGAAGGTTTGAGATTTGTTGGTCGGGATCGTCGTGTTCCGCTCGATCACATTAGTTACTATTCCGCCCAAAGTCTCTATTCCCAGCGACAGTGGCGTCACGTCTAGTAGTAATACATCAGTAACGTCACCAGATAGAACGCCGCCCTGTATGGCTGCCCCTATGGCAACTACTTCATCCGGATTGACTCCCTGGTGGGGATCTTTATTAAAAATTTTCTTAACCTGTTCCCTCACGGCGGGGATCCTGGTGGACCCTCCCACTAGAATTATTTCATCAATATCCGATGCTTTCATTCTAGCGTCTTTAAGTGCTTGTTCGCATGGCTCCTTAGTTCTCTCTATGAGATCTTCGCAGAGCGATTCAAATTTTGATCTGCTCAGTGAGAGATCTAGGTGTTTTGGTCCACTCTGATCTGCTGTAATGAACGGCAGGTTGATATCTGTCTGCTTTGTAGAAGACAATTCTTTTTTTGCAGTTTCGGCCGCGTCCTTCAAACGCTGTAATGCCATAGGATCTTTTTTAAGATCAATGCCGCTACTAGTTTGGAACTCGCTGGCTAGCCAATCAATTAGTGTTTGATCGAAGTCGTCTCCACCAAGATGTGTGTCTCCGTTTGTAGATTTTACTTCAAAAATACCATCACCTAATTCTAGAATACTGACGTCGAAGGTACCACCACCTAAGTCGAATACTGCAACTTTTTGATCTTCTTTTTTCTCTAATCCAAACGCTAGGGCTGCTGCTGTTGGCTCGTTTATAATTCTCTCTATCGTCAACCCAGCTATCTTCCCGGCATCCTTTGTAGCCTGTCGTTGACTATCATTGAAGTATGCAGGTACCGTCACGACGGCCCCGGTGATGGTTTCCCCCAAGTGTTGTTCGGCTGCGCTCTTTAGGTTTTGAAGGGTGGATGCGCTGACTTCTTCTGGGGAGTATTGATTGTTCTCGGTGTGGATCTGTACTCCACCCGATGCGTTTCTTTTTACCTTGTAACTAGCTTCTTTGGTTTCTGTTTTGATTTCATTGAATTGCCGGCCCATAAATCTTTTTACTGATGCTATGGTGTTGGTTGGATTTGTTACGGCTTGTCTCTTTGCTGCCATGCCCACCAACCGCTCATCATCCGCAGTGAATGCGACTACGGATGGAGTCGTTCTGCTTCCATCACTGTTTAGTATTACTGTCGGTTGACCTCCCTCCATGACTGCAACGCAGCTGTTGGTTGTCCCTAAATCGATTCCTATTATTTTACTCATTTTGTTTCTCCTGTTTTGTTTACTGTTAGTCAAACAGAGGACGTCCTCCTTTGAGCAACGTCCAATTATTCAATAATATTTTATTCGCCATAATGTGAAATAATTTTTTGTTCTAGTCGTTCCCTGGTAGATTCTTCCGCATTATGCCACAACATGGCTAGTGTGGTATTTTGATGCTTGAGTTTTTCTTCTAGGTCTGATATATTCTGTGTGTAGAACTCTTCTGTATCTACCATGATGGATATGTCGACTTCATACTCCTCTGCCAACTCAATCACTCTATCCATGTCTTTTTTTTCAATAGAATCTTGTAACTCCCGAAAAGCTTCTTCGGTACCGGTCCTTTTGTCCGGGTGCAGCTTTTGTGCTAACTTCTTGTAAATCTTATCCACGGTTGGTTTTAATTTCTTCTTGGTTATCATTGAAGCGCGATTGGTTGTTTTCAATTCCTTCTCTTCTGCTTTGAGATTAATCTTATCTTTAAAATATTCATTAAATTCATGAATGGCATCTTTATAAATGCTATCATTATACTCACACTCCACCTTTAAATATGCATACTGAGCTTTTAGCTTTTTTAAATAAAGTTGGGCCATATCATGTTATTGGGTCGCCAACAATTTCATTTTCTTCTTTATCAATTTTCTTCTTCCCGAACATCAAACCATTTCTTTATCTTTCATTTTATTGATCTTTTTCCTTCATCCTTTA
>Ga0208299_1001273_pt1 | contig 19335 bp, 31 predicted proteins | sample 15_taG_FD_184089 | JGI IMG/M metagenome (GOLD analysis project Ga0208299, IMG submission 184089) | Marine viral communities from the Subarctic Pacific Ocean - 15_ETSP_OMZ_AT15312 metaG (SPAdes) (version 2) | ecosystem: Environmental > Aquatic > Marine > Oceanic | place: Pacific Ocean | collected...
CCAGAAGCTACCCCGCCAGACCAAGAACCAGAAAAGTCCGTGTTGCTGCCCAACTCCGTCTCTGACCCATACTGGTCGGCAAACGGCACGGTAGCGTTCTCGTAGGTCGCCGTAACCTCCGTGCTGGAAAGCGTCTTGTTCCAGAATCGGGCGCGGTAGATTGTGCCGTTGAAAGCCGTGTTGGGAAACATCGCATCTGTGCAATCGTCAACATCTGGAACTCTGCCTAATGTTACCGTGCTAACTTGATTACCGTTGTCGTATAGCGTTGCCGCCGTGCCATCGACGGTCATTACGAGGTGATGAACTTTTAAGTCGTCCAGCACCAGAACAGAGAAATCACGATAATCCGTGTCATAAAATGCCAGTTTGCCAGTTGAGCCGTGTATCCCGAACCAAAGTCTGCCGCCGGTATAAAAGTCAATGATGCCTTGCTCGTATCCGACTGCATCGACTTGAATGATTAGCTCGTAGGAAAACTTCGTTCCCAAGTCGGGCGGCGATGCAATGTCGATGCTGCCCGTGTCGAAGTGCAGACCTTGGCCATCGCTGGCGTTTACTAGCTCGCGGGTGATCTCACCAACTACGGTCGTGGTTGACCCTCCCCTGCTAAATGTGGATACCTTTGCGCTCATATTATCCTATGAAGTCAGTTGCTATTACAGTGGAAGAACCGGACAGACACCTGCACCAAACCGAACCCGTATAATTGTCAACCGTCAACACGCCCCCATCGCCCTCCTCGGAGGCGCTTGCAGGGCTTAATATGAATGAATATCTCTTGGTCCCTGTCAGGACGGGATTTGAGCCAAAGCGGACGTACACCTTGGTTGCTCCAATGTTCTGTATAGACAGGGACCGTCTCTCTCTTTTCGAGTACAAAGCTTCACCGCCCGTGGTAGTGACGGGGCTGAGGGCGTCTTGGTTGATTTTCGTTGATGCTATTTTAATTGTTGGCATGTGAATATGTCCTTACGTTAAAAAATTCGTTTTGTTGTGATTGTCTTTCCTGAACATCTAGCTGGGCAATCAGCGCGGCTTGCGCTTGTTGCTCCTCGATGACTCCGATCTCTTGTTTCTCGTCATGTTTAAGCAAGTCTGCCGCAGCACCGTGTATGATGTAATCCCTGAATATGTGGGGTATGGTCACAAGTTCCCAGTTAGCGTTATCTCCACCCACTGTTGGTGCTGTTCCTGAAAAGCCATTCGCCGCCGCCGTGTACAGATCAAACACGCTATTGTCCGAAACCGACCTATACCTTACGGCATCCCCCGTGTAATAGGTCGTGCTGGCATCGTAGTAGGTCGCGTGTATCGTATCGGGTAGCTTTGTCCTGAACTCCAACCATACTTTTGTGTCTTTACCTGGGCATTGAACCCCGTTGTGGCTCAGGAAAAATCTTAAATTCGTTGCTGTAGCGTCGAGCTTGCGGTTCTTGTCCCACACATAGGTGGGGGTTCCTATCTCGGTTGACTCCCAGCTTTGCTCCAGTGCGATGTACTTGTCGAACAAGGGAAGTTCCCCCCAGTAACTTGTATTGGTCGGGACCGTTCCCGCACCGACATCGGTGTGCATCTGGTAGCACTTGTCATCCACATAATAATAAACTTGGTCCCCTACGGCATAATCCTTCGTTGAATCATACTTGCCGTCTGTGTAAGAGCTTGCCAATGCGCCCCAATCATCGTGGATGACACCATCGGAATCTGACGGGGCGTTACTTGTTGTCTTGAGTGCGACCACATACCTGTCGGCGTTGCGGTCGTAAAGTTGTGTCCCTGCTGCATGAGACCCTGCCGCCCAAGGTTGCTTGAACGTGCGTTTCTCGATTCGCATAAGGTCGGTCCATTCGGTCTTCTCCCAAATGTCCCTGAGTCTTGCATCGATAAACGCTTCTATGAACTCGGCATCATCTGAGCTTAACTCAGAATAGTTCCTTTGCGCTCTCTCTGCCGACCTCTTCAGAAGGTCGCTATATTTTACCTTACGCATGTTTCCAAGGCGCAGCTATTGGATTGTCCTTGGTGAACTTCTCGATGTTCTTCTTGTCGCTCCAGAAATGAGAATCGACCTGCTGCCACCTGAACCAAGTCCTAGCGTCCACAACGGACATCAGTTCCAGTTCGCATCCCGGCTTGCGCTCGTAGTTCCGGTGTCTCTCTGCCGTCCGCTTCAAGCGGGAGAAGGTGTTGCCCCTCTCCCGCTGAAGCTTACGATTAAGAACCCCCCCCAAGCGCAGTTCGCGTTCAAACGATTTCTGCTTGCCGGGGGCAAGGTTGTTGAATTTAGGTATAAATACCTGCGCCATTATGCGTAGCCATCGGCATCCAAGATTTTGCCGTTCGCCTTGGGGTTTTTCACCACGAGCGTGTAGACCGCTTTAGCGTGTCCGCGAGGACCACCGCCGCGATCTTCAAACGTCTCGGTGTGCATCGGATCAAGGAACTTCAACTCCAAGAGGTCAGTATCCAAGATGAGACCCGAATCGGCATCGGCTGTGAATGCCAACGTATCGACAGCTTCTTTGTTCTCCGCGCCACTGTTGGTTCCACCAAGGAACACGCTTGGAATCATGTTGATGATACCAAAGGACGAGTTGAAGGTTTTAACCTCCAAGTTGATCGTCTTGCTCCCTGCCGGTTCGTTGACCTTGTACCGAGATGTGGTTGTGGATTCAACACGAGTGAAGTTGTCGATAATATCAACAACAGTCGGTGACATGACACCCATATACGTCTTCTTCTCGCCGCAGTCGGTGAAAAGAGATTGCAGGGTGGCATTCAATTGCGCTTCGGTCATGTCGTTACTACCACCAGCATTGCCATCAGCAATGGAGGCAGTAGCCGGACGATACATGGCCGGAACATCAGTTGGACCACTGGCATCAATCCAATCATACAAACCACGGGAAGCGTATGCACCCGAACCGCCAGTGGAACGATCCTGCGCCCCGCAAACCACTGCCTCGATGTCGCGCTTTAATTCGCGAACCGACTTGGACTTTGCGTGGTCGATTTCAGAATCAATTCCAGCTTGATCGACCAACTGTTGCACATCAGACACACCAAACTCGCGCTTGCTGATATTGATGTAGTTGCCCAACCTAGCACGGTTTTCCACCTTGTTGAACCATGATGAACTGTCGCTACCTTCCGCAGTTGAGGCAACCTTGGCAGGTGACAGGTCTTCACATAACCACTCCGTAAAAACGGACTTTGTAGAACCTTTGGAAATCGCGCTGGTAACAGGGGTAACTTCGGGTTCTATGATGCTGATAAAATCAGCTAACTCCTCACGATTGGCTTTTGATGGGCCGGTCGTGGAAGTGTTATATAAGTCATAAGTATTTGCTTCTGGCATATCTTATTTATTTTTTTCTCTATTGGCAGCGAACCAGTTGGTGAGGGAACCTCTCGACCCTGAGTTGATTAAATCCTTGGAAGCGTCCTCCAACCGCATGCCGCCCGGATTACGGACAGGTTTTGGTTGAGCTTTCGGACGGGTTGCAGTCCTTGTCGGTGCAACCTTCTTGGAGGGTTTCTTCCTCCCTTCAGTCACCATCCGGTTGTACTCATTCAACCCAAGCATGTAGATGCTCACGTTTGCTTGCCAATTGGGGCGCATCCTTAACTCAGGTGCTTCCCGTACCACTGACATCGCTTGCTGGTACATCGGACTCGACTTGTCCTTCCAATATGGAAAGACATCCTCGACTGCGCGGCGAATGTTGCTCTCTTCCCGCAAATACTCTTCCCGTGAAGGAACGTGTTCCTCCAGTTCGTACTCGATGTCAGACATCATTCGTCTCACATCGCTTTCAGCGTACTCGCGTTCTTCACCGTCTTCTGTGGTGGTAAAACCGTCATGGTTCTCCCTTAACCACTTCTTCCAGCGAATGAGCTTGGACTTATGCTCCTTTAGTTCCCCCAGCGTCTTGACCTTTGACAACGGATTGTCCCCTATTTGAAGGGGTTTTTGGTCAGGGTTTGCGCTTTCAAGTTGCTGTTCAAGTTCCGCAATCCTTTCAGATTGTTTCACTCCTTGTTCTTCAGCTTCCTTGGCTCGCGCTGTTAACTTACCAATCCGTTTATTGATCTTCTTCTGGAGATTTTGGGGAACACCGTAGTCCTCCTCGCCATCGTCCTGTTGCTCAACCTCGTCGGGTTCAGCTTCATCAGACTCATCAACGACAGAATCTTCCTCAACCTCCTCGATGTCCTCTATATCGACATCGTTTTCTGGTTGAGGTTCTTCAGTCTCCTCGACAGGGTTTTCAACGTCAGGAGAGGGTTCGCTATTAGCACTCTCACCTTCATTCTTTTCGACCCTGCTGTTTTCAAAGAACCTTTTCAGGTCGTTCAGACCCATTTCCGCAGTTACTTCGGGGACTGCTGCCCCTTCTATTTCTGTTGCCATGCGTATAACCTGCAAGTAGGTGTTAATTCCGATTGTTTTTTGGGAACAAAAGAAAACCCGTGCAGCGGTTACTACACGGGTTTCGGGCGGGTGTGAGGAGTGTGGTGGATGACTAGGGACGCTTAAATCCCTGCCACACTATAAAGGTTTATATTTATTCATTATCAACTGTGTCTGCTATAGCTTGCAACCTGCCATTTATCTGGTTGATACAATCAACTCCACCAGCGCTGTGCGCGAGTGAACCGTGATCTTGAGCAGTTGCTTGATGGCTTACATGGGCAACCAATTCCTCCTTGATCTCATCAAGAAGATTCTTCATTGCCGCAAAACGAGGATCACCAATTAAGATCTTGAGATCGCTTTCTGTCATGCTCCCAATCTCCCGATGACTGCGTTCTGTTTCTGTTGTAACTGGAACTGTAACTGTTGCATGCGCTTGTCAACGCGCCCCCTGAACTCCTCGTCCTGCTGGTAGCGTTGCTGTGCGCTTGGGCTTGCAGTGGGCGATTGTGGGTCAAGGATGCCCTTCAGGACATTTAATCGCATCTCGTGGCTTTGCCCCTCCCGAACATCCTCATCTATCCCTGCGGACATCCTAGCAAACACATTCTTCTCATCGTCAATCTCCTTCTGTGCCGCAGTCTCGGTGGGCATTAGCAATCTCTCGCCCAGAACCGGATCAATGAAGCTGAACACCACCTGCATGAGTTCCGCACGGTCAACGACCCCCTGAGTGTCGAACTCTCCCACGGCAACCTTGAGCAACTCCAGCTTCCGCTGCATTAACTCTTGATCTAAATTAGCCACGGCGAAATTTAACTGTATGTCAAACTGGCCCTGAATATCGTCCCTGCTGGCACTTAACATCTGCGCCTTGGACGAACCCACAACCCGAAAGAAAAACTCCTCTGAGGCGAACTGCTGCGTCAAGGCAAGCACCTGCTCCATCACTCTCCTCCAGTTATGAAGCCATTTGGAGACCATGTGCTGTTGCCGCATCATGGCATACGCTTGGTTCTCCTGTCCGGTGGTCCTTCCGAAATATCTGTCGCAGGTTTCCCGAATGCTGTCCTCGATCTCCTTGCTCCCCACATTGTAGGTCGGGACATCGGCATACTGGTAGTCATCCGACCTGACTCGCGGCACAAGTGTCCCCGGACCCCACTTCGTTGGGGGGCGACCTGGGGGATGATGAAGTGGCGGCATGGTTGCCAGTGAGTTGCGGTCAACCCTTGCGTCCCACTCGTTCTTGATCTGCTTCTGCCAAGTAAACCCGATCTCGCCGTAGCCACGCGAGTCATCAACCCTGCGGCTCAACCATTCCCTCCTGAACATCACGAACGGATACTGGCAATGGTTGTAGTTCATCAGTTCGCTTGAAGCGTAAATTTCCCTGCCCCGCATGTCGGTTGCAAGATGGGGCGAGAAACATGTGTAATGGATTCCCGGCACATCCTCATCGTCCAGCTTGCGTTCGTAGCAATGAACAATCTCGTAAATTTCCTTGGTATCGAAAACAATGTCCCTGCGGGAAGCATTGCTGCGTGTTGCCATTGCTGAACGGTCAACCGTGATGGTCTTGCCCTTGGTGTTCTCGACAACTGCTTCAACCCAGTTCTTGTCCCACCCCTTACTCTCTATTCCATCGTACAATGCCTCCTTGGTAATGAACTCCTTGTAGTAGCATCGTCTCGCATCCTGAAGCTCAGTCGTGTCAAGCGGCACAAAGAAATCCTCCCCCAGCCGCAGCGCAACCACGGTGGGTCGATTCTTGACCGTCATCTTGACGGGGTAAGTGGTCGCCCCGGTTTCCCTGAGTTCGCGTACCATCTTCCTCATCTTCGACTGCTTGACCTCTGGCAATATCAACATGCCAAGCGCGATTGCCTCGTCCTCCCTTTCAGGGTCAAGAATCATCTCTGGGAACATGGACAGGTTCTCGCTCGTCTGGGCAAGTTGCCCCACTGCTTCCATGTCGATGTCCGCGATTGTCCTCTGCTCCTCCACATCCCAGAACACGCCGACAACGCCAATGCCGTTTTCGAGCATGTAATTTGCCGCAAGTTCCGCTTCATCGTGGAACTCCTTGATCTGGTTGTGCAACTGGTATCGCATCAAGTTGGTCACCAGACTTGCTTGTTCCGCATCGTTGCTCTCTGTCGGGAATGCCGACACCTGAGAGGATCGAAGGGAGGTCATCAGCATGTCGATGTCCTCGTTGATGTAGGTGTCAATCACCGGGGGGCGACTGTCCGATGCCCCGTCAAACGGAACAGGGTTGCGCCCCAGCTTTGATTTCCACTTGCGACCATCATCGCTTTGCCCTGACCACACATTGAAGCGGGTCTCCCAGTTCAATCGTGTCCTGTCGAAGTATTCGTTTCCCCTGCGAACTATCTCGTGGAACTCGTTCGCAATATCCTTGATGTCCTTATCCATTATATTTCCATTACCGCGCCTTCGGGACCAAGCTTCATAAGCACCCTAATTGACTCCCGCAGGAAGCGTCTCTGTCGCTTGTCCACATCTATCAACTTCAGGATTCCCATGTCGGCAAGGTCAATGACAAGCTTCCTGTTCATGCCCGTCACCTTGCACACCTCGTGAGTCCTGAGCGTCAAAGGCAGGTCATTAAAATTAACCTTCATACTCGTCTCCTCCTGTTGCCGCCAGAAGGTCGCCGTCCAAGGACAAGACTCCTGCCTTGAAAAGATACCTGTCGCAATCAACAACATCCTTCAGCGCACCTTTTAGACCATCTCTTCCGGTGTATTCCTGCATAGCGTAAATTGTTTGCTCGCACTCTTCGGAGATGTAATAGCGGGGGCAGTTCATCGCAGTCACCGGACTCGAATCATCGTAATCCAAATAATCGTTTATCAACTGCAACCCCTCATCTATGTGCCCCCCCGGTGCGGGGATGAAAACCAAGCTGGGTCCGGTCACGTTTCCGTTCTTATCCCTTTGCTCATCCTCAAGGAGGGAGATGATGCTTGTTCCCTCCTCTGCACTTGGGACTGCCGCACCTCCCATGCGAGGGTCGATCAATCTCTCGTATATCTTTTCCTTCTTTGACCCATCCCAACTCTTTGCTTCCTCGTCGTAAACCCACCCCTCTGCTTCAAGGAATATCTTCTTGTAAGCAATGATGGACTTGCCCATGTCGAGTGTCTGTGCCGGTCCCGGTTTCCCGTCCGGCTTCTCGCTTGGCAATGCCCACTCGCCGTAGTTCTGTCGGTCAGGGAACTCCCGGTAAAGAAACACCCTCCCGATGTCATCAATGATGTACCACTTGAAGAACCAGTTCTTGTTCCCGGCGGGATCACAACTGACGTATCGGGTTCCCTTGGTTGGTATGGTGTCAACCGGGACAACGTGAACCCTGTCATCGAATTTGTTGAACACGTTGCCCTCAAGCTTCTCTGCCCAACCATATGCCCGAATCTTGATGTCCGTTGAGGGTTTGCCCTCAAGCATCCTGACAATCTGCTTGTATCCACCAAACGGGTTGTAATGACTATGGAAGCACATTGCCCTTGAACTCTTCCTGAACGGCTGAAGGATATAAGGCATGTGTCCGGGGCGACATCCCTGAACATGAACTGCTTCTGGGTTCAGCAGTTCCGCAGGTTCATCCTGAACCACCCGCGCCCCGGCAACGTAATCCTTCACCGTTGCGCTGTATCCCCTGACAGGTGTAAACGAGATGATGAGTTTCCCCGATCTGGTCACAATGCGAAACCGCAGGGTCTCGACCCAATCAAGAGGGACAAGTTCATCGCAAAGAATCATGTCGCACTCGCCGCCCTCAAGGACGGTGATGTTCTGCGTGTAATTCAGGAACCGACATCGAGATCCATTTGGAAGAACGAAACACTGTTCCGTGAACCCGCCTTTATCGGTCCAGTTGACGTTTACCCTGCTTCCCTTCTTGCCAAGGTCGCGCCACTCAGGAGGCAAGTATTTCCTTATGATTGGTTGCTGAAGCTCAATTGAGGTCGCAAGTGAGGAGTGAAAACACCACACAACGGCATTCTCGATGTTGCACAAGGTCTCCACCGCAAGCTTGCAAGCGAACTCGGTCTTGCCGCTACGGTTTCCACCCAGAATCAGAAGCTCATCCGACTCGGCAAGCAGTCGCCTTGCGTCCTTCCAGCAATCAAGCTCAAAGCCGCACCGCAGGGGATCAATGTCCCCCAGCTTGATTGCATTCTCTCTCTTCTCGATTAACTCAACTACAAAGTCGATGCCCCGCTCCTTGGCGAGACCCTCGATCCTCTCGTCAGGTATTATCGGAAGATACGGGTGCGGTGTCTGCTTGTACTTCGACAACCTTGTCCCAATAAATCGAACCGTCCTCTGAATGTTTCAGAAGCAGTGATTCACCTATGCCGGTGTTATTCCCCCTCTTTGAAAATACCAACTGAAATTCGTTTGTGTCACCCTTGCGAACAAGCACACTGACTGTGCGCGGAAAGTTCACAAGCTCACTTGTCCCTGCCGCGAGATAACTCATGTCGGTGTGGGACCAATGGTTCCTAGCGTGGGAATCCACGCTTGGCTTGCCGTTGTGATGACTGACCATGATTGCACATTCATGCCGCTTCGCCAGTTCGCCAAGACCGTGCCGCAGGAATCCCCCGACAACCTTCTGGTCATTGATGTTGGCATTGATGTAGTGCAGCAACGGGTCAATTATCAGTATATCCGGCTTAATGTCAGCAAGTATTTCCTCAACGACCTCCAAAAATGCGCTTCCCACCTTGTCGTGGTTCGTGATGGTTACAAGGTTGTCCGCAAGTAAATCATAGTGCCGCTTGCGCAGCTTCAGGTGACGCGCAATCCCGTTGAAGTTCTCAACCAGTTGCTCGTCATCGTTTTCGCCGTTAACCATTACAACCTTCAGTTTACCCGCAGGTTTCAACCCGTAAAAATCGCGACCAATCGCCCAACACGTTGCCATCTGTTGCAGCAGCACACTCTTGCCAATGTGAGAAGCTCCCGTGAACAACGAAACGTAACCCCGGCACAACCATCTCCTGCCAACCAGATTCGTCCCGTCATCCTTCTTGGGTTTCATCTTGGGGGTAAACCGCAGCACACTCCCGAACCTCTTGGACTTCTCTTTGGCAATCCACTCGTCGTAAGATTCAAGACCAAGATCAACCCCCAGTAACTCCTGCCGCTGACCTCCCCGGCGAACCCCAGGTAACCTGCTGAGTCGGCTGGGGTTCTTGTTTTGGCCGTCGATGCGGTAGCGTTCCATCGACTTGTAAATTTCCCTCACCCTGTCATCAAAGGATTGGCGATCTCTCGCACCAACCTTCACCCAGCCGTGCATGGATTTACCCCCTGAATATATCAAGGCAGACAGGGGGAGTCCGCTTTCCTTTAGCACCGCATACTGCTCCTCAAGCGACCCGTCATCGAACTCAACCAAGCAGTGTCGGTAATCAAGAACATCCTTGTCCGCGATGCCCCCAATGTTAAGGGGGTTGACGCAAATATACGCTCCCCTGCTCCCGAACATATCCTCGCCCGATTCACCATACATATCGAGCCACTCGTCAACAGGTTTGCATGCGCCCCTGCTTATCCCCGTGTTTCGAGGAAGCGCAATCCTGACCCCTTCCCCCTCCCTGAAGCATTTCTTGAAAATAGTTGTAACCGCATCGGGCATTCCTTTTGGCAGGTTCTTTCGCGGTCGATGAACCGTGACCTTGGTTTGCACCATTGCTACTGCTGACACTGACTCCTCCCTCTGTTTTTTTGCATAAGCTGATCGTATGGTCGTGTCTGCCTCGTTCGCGGTCAAACCGTCCTGCAACGCCCTATGGACAAGCTGATCGCTTGCCTCGTCATAGGTGTAATTGTGATCCCTGAACTGACATGCCGCATTGAACAGGCAATAGTTTCTGGTTCCCTCAACTGAGCCACCCTCAAGATACTCAATCGTCGTCCTCGGTAAACTTTTCATCATCATCCTCATCACCTTCGCTTATGTCATCCAAAACCGTTATCACCAACCTCCTAAACAGCACCCCAAGGATGCTCTCGTAAGACATGTCAAACTCATCGTAGTAGCGTTGTATCAAAGACTCCAAATCCTTGTATAACATTGCTTGCTGAGTCCGCTCGTCTATTTCCATATCCCCTTGTTTAACATCAAGCCGATTATGCCATAATTGGCCAAGTCGCGATAGGTGTCTTCAAGGGATTCATGGTTCACTTCTTTATCGCCAGACAACTGCTTGAGGAGGATGTTTCGCATTCTGCTAACCTTATCCTGTGTCCGCACCATTACGCCAAGTTCCCCGTTTAAGGAAACATTCTGACTCCCGTAGTCAACCTGCTTGCTGTCAAACAACCTGACGTTCTCAAGAGAAAGTCGAAGGAACTCGACCCCCATTTCTGTTTGGAGGTCGAGTCCTTTTGTTAGGTATTCTATGTTTAGTTCTTGTCCCATGAAGGTACATCCTCATCGTCGATCACCTTGCGCGAAGACCGTTCCTTCCCAGAAAGGTACTTCTCAATGGTGTTCTTCGTCTTCCCCTCGTAGGTGTCTGTACCCACCTCTGCCCATAGATGCTCACCCACGATGTTATTCATGTAGTTTTCATCCATTTTAGCAGACTTGCCAACCTCCTGCCCGATGGCTGGGAGGAACTGCTTGATCTTCCACTGGGCTTTTGGCGTGAAGACCAAGTTGTCCCAGATGTAGCGCTTGGTCTTTGTCTCCTCAAACATGAGGTTAATGATCTCGTTCCCCGCCTTACTTGTGCGGAACTCGTAATCCTTTAGTCTCAACTCGTACTCACCTTCTTCAAGGTTTCGTGGCATCGTTGCCACATCGCTCCGTGGAGCTTCATCTGTGAATGTTATTTCTGGCATTCTTTTAGTATGTTTATGTCAGGTTTCGATTTAGTCACTTCCAGCAGTTTCCTAGCAAGCTCCCGCTTTGCATCTGCCGGTTTCATGTCATGTTTCTCAGCATACCTCGCAACCAACGCAGTGTTGCTTACGCTGCATGCACCAAGAAATTCTTCTTGTGATAATTCGGATAGCTCGAAAGCTTTTGGTATGTCCGAAATATATGATGACCCACGGCGGGACTGAAACTTGAAGTTATCCAGTTCAGCACCATCCTTGAGCATGTCCTTCGCCTTGCCCTCCACATCGTCACACCATTTCCTTATGCGCTTGGCAAACACCATTGCGCGGTTAACCGCATCGGGCGTGACGAGGTTCTCTATTGCAAAACCGCTTGAGGGTTCAATGTCGCTGGCAACTGCTGTCAGCGCAGTTGTGAAAGCTTCACACTTGGTTCTCTGCTTGCACCAACCGCAGTAACTATTGGGTTGCACAACGCCCTTCTCAATGTTCGCCGTGACTGCATCCACAATCTCCTGCGCCTCCTCCTTGGTCATCTCGTAAACTTTTGCCCAGAAGAACTTGGTGTAAATCTCATGCACCATCACGCTGCCGATTCCCTCCTTCTGGCATGTCCCAAGGGCATAGTATGCCATCTGCGCCTTGTAGTCGTGCTGTTGCCCACTCTTGAAGTCGCCAAGGTTTCTCCCGTCCCAAAGGTCGCGGGTTCCGTAGCTCAACTCATTGTAATCGCTGTCCAGAATGTTGACCTTCGACTCCACCTCAAGTTTGTGAACGTCAAAGTTATCCTGAACATATTGATGCGCCCAATTAACCCCGGCAAGCTGATCCTCTGGCACGGACTTCCGCACGGGTTTGCCCTTGAGCATGTCCTCAAGATGCTCGTGCTGCCCTGTCCCCTTCTCGGTTGCCGCAGACCCCCTGCCGTCAGGGAGGTACTTCCCGCAAAGCAACTGCGCGTTGCCGCTACTTGGTGGTCTTGTCGGATGGTGTTTCATCAAACCTTTTGGCGTGAAGTTTCTTTACGTTCTTAATAAACGCACCCCAGTTGCCCATAAAATCGTCAAGTTGCCTCGGTTTAAGGTCGTTATACGTCTGGTTGGTCTCGATAATATCCCGAAACTTCAACCAGTGGTTCAGCAGGTTCTCCTTGTGTTCAACAGTGCCAACCTTGCCGATGTCTTTAATATATCTCTTGCGAAAAACCTTCCTGATGGAATCGATCAATTCAGGTGGTTTACCGGCTGGGGCAGTCTCTACTTCCGCAGGGTTACCATTACGCCAAACCTCTGCCCCAACCCCCAGGTAAGATGCACACTTGGTAAGGGCATCGGTTGATGCTCCCTTGTATGCGTCCCCCCGGTCATCGTTGTCATTGCCGCCAAACTGAACGACCTTGATGTTGTGTTTTTCTGCGGTAAGCGTTCCCCGCACGATAATCATTTTTGGGTTGGTGTCATCTTCAACAACCTCCGGTGTGAAGCGCCAGCCCCCAACACCAAATGCTTCGTTCAACCTGTCCGTCACATAGATTGGGTTGATGGTCGTAAGGTAACTGCGTGATGGATGCTTTTTCAGCGCTTCCTGTGGCAGCGGTCTCGTTAATATATCAGTCAACTTTTTGTTATTTTGCATGTTATGTCCTCGTCTAGTTTGTCAATGGGGTTCAGTTGTTCCCTGCTTACCCCGTATGAAATTACTCCCGGTATAAGTTCCTTCCTTTTGTTCAGCGACAACCATCCGTCCCTGCTCACCCACCCCCGGATAAACACAAGGTTGCCCTTGTCGCGGCTGGGGGCGCAAAGGATCGCATAGTCGCAGTTCATTTGTTCCAGCTTCGGGAACAAAAGATAATTCGTCTGAGTTGATTTAACCTGCAAGCTGCGCCCCCGATAACGATAATCAACACCACCGTCACCATGCAGGTGAACTTCAGGGCAATAATCGAGACCAAGATAACGGCAAACAGCAACCTCCCCCATTTGTCCTTCAAGGTTGATCTGGAGATCGTCACGCGAGCATATCCTCCTGTTCATCACACGGGTCTTCTCCTTGCCCAGTTGAATCTGTAACGACACTGCTTTTGCTGCATACATTTCCGGTCCGGTCAGCGTGATTGCCTCGTCCCTCATTCAGCAGGTGGGTAAAGTCCCTTAACATCTGTGATCCAATCGGTGAGCATCATTGTCACCTTCCACGGTTCATCGTTTCGTCGATGAATGACAACAGGTATCTTCTCCTCCCCTGCCTCCTCGTCGGTCTTCTTTAGCCACTCATCAATCTTGACCTGTTCCCTGCGCTTGATCTCCAACTGGTAAACATCCCCGATATGCGGGACTATTATGTCCGCACTATCCTTGGTTCCCTTGAACTGTTGCGCCCTGTGGGATTTTGTGTAACCAGCATTCTTGAAGATTTGAACCACCTCCAGCTCTGCCACCTTGCCCTTCGTCCTTGAGTTAATCATTCGCAATAACCTCCGATATGGTCTTCATCGGCCCTTTTCCCCCATGAATCCTCTTCCTCGTCACCAAAACCTTCGTGCCATCTTCCGTCACGGCACGGATACTATGTTCTTCTTGGGGATTCCTGTTTATCTTCTTAATCGCATCTATCAAGTCTATGTAAGTAACAGTGTCTTTTTCCGATTTAGTCATTCCAGCCATGTTCCTCCTGAATTTTTTCCATTTTATTTGCCCAATCAATCAGCGCATACGCGACCCGTGTATCCTTTTGCATAGCTCCAAAAACGTCCCCGCCCTGCTCCTTAACGACCTCGACGAGTTCTCCCTCATCAAATACATGCGTACATACCATCTGAAACTTCTCATTTGCAAAAATATACCTGTGCCTTACCACCTGCCGGGATAGCGCGGACAGTTCCTTGCCAACCACCATGCCCTGCCGTCCCACCTAGCGGGAAACTCCATAGGTTCTCCGTTTTGATGGCAGGGTCTGAAATTGCTGTTATCCCGCACCCTGACAATCGCCCTGCTGCCATCCTTGCGGATTCCCTCAATGACATGCTTGTTGCGGAAGTCAGATCGTCCAACCGTCATCTGCTCCTCGATCTGCGGTTTGGGTTCCACAAGCTTTGTCTCCTTTGGAAAACCCAGAACACTCAAAATCTCCTTCTCACCCTCCTTGGTGTACATGATGAGTCGCCCCTCCTTCTCCCAATGCTTCCCCCGCTTGAGATGCTTCGTCCGGGCAACCCGCAGTCGTGTGCGGGTGATTCCGGTTTGCTTAACTATCTCCTCTTCGTGCTTCATTTTTCAAAGGTCGCATAATCAATCTGTTTCCACGTTGGAACCTTGGGGAACCTGCTTTCAAAGTTAAGTTGTGCCGAATAAGTGTCCTGCTCCTCGCTTAATCCCGTAAGCTCGACATAAAGAAAGTCATCACCCGTATCGACACGGCAGTATTTGACATCTGTTGCATCTCCAATTGTATCGAGGTTCAAATGTATGTCTTTCTCCTGACACCTAATCAAAGCGTAACGGGAACCATTTATCCCCTCGCCCCAATCACACAAAAATATGTATTTTCTACCCATTAGGCGTAATCGTTTGTTGGATGCCCATAGGTAGGGTCTTCCAAAATCAGCATAATATGCCTCTTTGCTTTTCTCATGGTTATGTTCCTTGGTATGCTGTGACCGTCTTGCGCCCAATACACCGCTAAATCTTTAATAATTTCCTTTATCTCCTTATCTATAAATCTGGAAGTTACCTTTCTGCCGTCTTGCTCGGCTTGACGCAGCGAACGATTTAACTCACTCGCTACCCCTCGATAAACTTCCCATATATTGACTCTACCCATAACTCTTAATTAAACCTTTCAGGATTTCCCTAGCGACCTGGGGGACGATGGAGTTGCCAAGTGCGGTAATTCTGTGAATCTTTCGGGGTATCCCATGAGCCACTCGACAAAAAGGGGACTCAGACTCCCATCCTTCTTTGAGGGTCGCACTGCTCTCCCCAGCAAGCTGTTTGTCTTCACGTTCCCCAACTGAATTGAGTCCCCGCAATCCTTGTGGTCCCGGCTTGTTGGAGTTGGCCAGAATCCAGACTCTATCCCGTCTGTGGGGGGCGTTGACGGCACAAGCTGGAAGTACAATCGCCCCTGCGGTGTACCCATCGGTCTCCAACTCAGAAAGCACTTGGTCGAGTGCCATGTGGATGATTCCAACAACATTCTCTGCCAAGATGAAATCCGGTCTGACCCCCTTAATAACCCTCCGCATTTCTGGCCAGAGGAAGCGGTCATCATCGGTCCCCTTTCTCCGTTTGCCGTTTGCATGAGAAAAGGGTTGGCAGGGGAATCCTCCTGTGAGCAGTGAAGCTCCCCGGTATTCGCTGGGGTCAAAGTCCCTGATGTCTCCGATAACGGGGACATCTGCCCAGTGTCGCCCAAGTATCTTTCGGCAGTATTTGTCCTTTTCGCAGAAGACAACTGTTCTCCATCCAACTGCTTCTGCGGCAAGGGAGAATCCCCCAATTCCGCTGAAGAGATCAATGTGAGTTGGTCGTCCATTATACACTTAATCTAAAAAAAGGAACGGCACTGGTGGGGGTCCGCCCACCTCCCAAACAACGCCAAACGCATATACCCATTACTTCGTGCCATTCCCAAAATTAAGACTCCCCCTGCCGCATCAAACCTTCGCAGGGGAGGGACAAGGGGAGTCACCATCAAGAAGAGGAACTTGATTTCTCCAGTTCCCTTACCCTTCTTGAGAGCAAGCCAACCACAATTGACTGCTCGTCCACCCTGTCTTGTAGACAGGAAACCTCTTCCAAAGCATCTTTAAGCTTTGCCCGTAGTTCGTCTTTGCTTTCAGTCGTCATTTTGTTTTTACAGTATTCTTTCATTTTCTATCCACCCTAATTCTCCCCCGGTCTACCGGAATTGCAGCCCAGCAACCGGGAGAAGGTCGCCCCCAGCTACACGCTGGGAACACGGGGCGAGAACCAGTTGGTATTGTGAGGAACCTCCCGTGTTTGTTATTGACCCAAATATAAAAGGAGAACTCATGCGAACATCCTAATCTCAAGTTTCTCCCCAACCTCTTGAACCATTCCGCGAAGGTGTTCATCAATAGCGCAACGCTCCTTCAGCACACGAACCCCATACGACACCGTGCCGTGGGTTCGATTGAAGATCGCCGCAGTTTCAGTGACAGAACGCACCTCCCGCAGAACAAGCGCATACAACAAATGCCGCGCCCACGCCGTCCTCTGCGGTCCTCTTGTCTGCCAGAACAGTTCGTCTGGACGAACCATGAAGACCCCGCAGACAACCTTGATCCGGTCGTCAAACCTCTTTCCGTATTTCCTTGGTATTCTTGTGCTTCCCATTTTTAGTTCCTTTCCTTATTTATTGCCTTACCTCGCGGGTAACCTTTTTCTTCAACATGCTCCCAATATCGCCTTCTGGGTATCGAACCATCTTGGTTCCCAGAGTGATCTTGGGGAGAATCCCTCGGTTGGTGAGATTCTCTACAGTTCTTGTTGAGACCCTTAACAGGTCGGCGACTTCCTTTTTGGTTAGTAGTTTCATTGTCTTGCGCGGTGTACTACACCGCAAATACTATTACGCAATCCGCAAAAATTGGTGTACTACACCTCGGTTAAAATTTTTATTGCGACCCTTGTCCGGTCTGGATGCCGCGAGCTTGCTGGGTCTTTACAAGCTCAAGCAATACCTCAAGCTTGGACTCTATTCCTTCAACCCTGCCGTTCGCCACGGGGAGCTTCATTTTGCCAGTAAGCAGTTCCTTTTCGTTGTCTGAAAGCTCACCAAATTGAGGGTGGTTTTTCATCCACTCGATGCAGCGAGTGTGACCGCACCCTACAATGGTCTCCACGAACCCTCCCCTGAACGCTTCGTTCCACGCTTCAAGGGGGAAGGTTTCCGCGCCTCTCTCTAATGCTCGTACACTGTCGTGCGCCAACGCAAACGCGAACTGCTTCATCGCTTTATCGTCCGCCCCAAGCTCCACCTGCCGCTCCGCTTTCAATGCTCGCCCCTGCCACTTAACCTCACCTTCCGCATGACGATCCATGCACTCTATCGCATGGGCCAAGGCAACTTCAAGTGCCGAATGACTCTCCACCAACCCTAGGTTTTCCTTGAGAACCGCCGACTCGTTCTCCATTAACTGTTTGTAGCTTTCGTTACCGTAGACTTCTGGCACAAGACCAAAAAATGATGGACCGACTTTATAAACATATAAACCGCCCCCTGCCGCACACACAATCATGCAAACAATGAGCGCAACCCCACAAGCTATCAACTTGAGCGATGAGCAGCATCCCTTGACCATTTCAACGGTATCTTCTGCTGCTGCCTCGGCTATCTCTGTCTGAATATAGTGTTTGGTTTTCTGAAGCTGCTTGAAGTTCTCAATTTTATCACTCATCTCCTTCGTGGGCTTTGTATTGTTTTCCATTTTTACTTAATAATTTTTCTGTTAGTTCCTGTAATAATTCCGATAGGGAGATTCCCCGCTCGTCGGCATGCTCCTGCAAGCGGTCAACATTGGTCTCCCACTCCCAAAAGTTGACGTTCTTCTTCCCTTTTCTCCGTTGTCCGGGCATATCCTGCTCCCGGTGTAATACACCATGCCCGGATGACCGTCAACCCCCCTTTGAAAAAAAAGTTTCATTCCCCCTGCTCTGTCCTCGGCGCATTCGGGTAAAGCGTCCCCAGACACTTCACCAAGCAATCCTCAATAACCCTTGTGTGGGTCACCTTCCTGCGGCTGCTCTCCTCGTCCAACATGTTGGATACCCACCAATTGAATCTAAATGTCCTCACTCGATCCTTCGTACGCACGGACGCAGTATTCAGAATAACGTATTACTTTGCAACACATAAATGTAATATTCTCAGTTACCTGTCGATAAGTCCTTCCTTATTACTGTTCTGTAATGCAGTTTCCCTCCCGCCATGAGTGATACCAAACAAACCATGTCCTTCCGCATTAGCTCCCCACTCGTTGCCATGCTCAAGGATGCCGCACACCGCAACAACGTCACCGTCTCCTCCTACATCGAGGAAGCAATCAAACAACAAATCGGCAATATCGTGGATAAGGTCAAAGACTCAGAACGCAAACCCACCACACTCAAGTTCCAAGGGGGTTCCATAACCCTGCCGCACACCATCAAAGTCCCCAATACCGGACTCCTCATCCTCGATCCCAAACTGGGCAACTAACAGTGCCGCACCCCCCAGATGAACATAGGACACCGCATGCCCCAACACCTTCCCTTAAAAAACTTGCACACACCTCCCCGAAAGAGCTTGACGGGTCCAAAAACGTGTCATTAAAATTGCGGCATCGCCGCACACTAATTAGTACCAATAAGCCGCCCCGTTGCCTTGGCAATCAGAGGGGCGGCAATCGAGTCGCACTCAATACCACTTAATACATCAGTTCCTCCGCTTGGGGGCTGCGGAACTGATGTTACTTAATATACTTAATATACAACCAATCAACAATTCACTCGGATGCTTGACCAAATGCCACTTCAACGCTATTTTTAACCCCTGCGTGAGAGTTTCCATGCTCACGTTTTTAGTTCCTGCCCATCTCCTTCGGGGGGTGGGCATCTTTCTGCCCTAATCCCCTAAAACCCTCTCAGATCGAATCCTCATGCCCCTGCGGCATCACCGTAGGTATGTGGAGCAGGGGCGCACGGGGACCGTTGTTGCTAATTTTCGCGGGGGGTTGGAACGGTAGCGTTATCCAACCCCAAGGCAATTCGTCGATCCCCCCCCCCTCCCGGTGGACCGACGGCCAATGAATCACCCGCTTTGGGCGGGTTCCGGTAGCAATTGAGGTGCTGCGGGGGCTGCGGTAGTCGAGATGGTAGACGGAACGTCGATTGCGTTGGCCAGTTGTTCGCGAAGTGCTGCGGTGTCGCTGCGGACATGCTCAACCCGTGAGGTTGCGCGACCGGACAGCAAAAGTCTTTTATCAAGAGAGACTGCGGAGACTACCGATAAATACCTCG
>Ga0208299_1001274_pt1 | contig 19332 bp, 13 predicted proteins | sample 15_taG_FD_184089 | JGI IMG/M metagenome (GOLD analysis project Ga0208299, IMG submission 184089) | Marine viral communities from the Subarctic Pacific Ocean - 15_ETSP_OMZ_AT15312 metaG (SPAdes) (version 2) | ecosystem: Environmental > Aquatic > Marine > Oceanic | place: Pacific Ocean | collected...
CGGTACCGTACTAGGTTCCGAAGCTTTACGTTATCGCACCCTCAATCCGGGAGGCTCACAATCCGCTGGTGGAAACGGGTTAAAGACCAGAAAGACTGGTGACGGACTTCCTTGGGATATATGAAGTGTTTAGTTTGTGGTTCTAAAGCTACTGCTTATACTTATGATGGTAGAAAATATTGCTGTCAATGTAAAACAAATTTAAACTAAAAAAGAATCTAATAAGGGTGCTTGTTTATTAATCTCTAAAGATATTTTATGACTACCATTTCCAAAAGATATAGTTTTTCCGATTATTCTAAAAAGACCTTTTACGTTAGTATCATCGTCATCAATACGAATAACATCATTCTCTTCTAAATAAGCTCCATCTGTGGTAGACATTGTATATTCATATTTATGATGTACATTAATATTAAATATTTTTTGTGCAAAATCCATACATTCGGCTCGAGAAGTTAAATCATTCTTTGATACATTAAAAGAAAAATCACCCAATGCAGTAGCCGCAGAATCGTGTTTAAATATTGCACTAGCATTATTACCATCTACTGTAACAACAGAAGGTATTTTTCTATTTTGTATACTAAAAGTAATTATATTAGATTTATAATTAAATGTATGTATAGGAATAGAAGTTTCTAAATCAGCTTCTAAATCAAAAATTATTTGACCTTTATTGCCGTCATCTATAGCTTTTAAAAAGTTACGACGTGGAAGAGCTACATTATCAGTATTATATAAACCATTTAATTGGCTTACTATGGAATCTAAAATCATTGTACGACCTCTTAACACAGGCATTCTTGCAACTGGGTTAGTGTCTCCTAAAAAATCAGTACCTATTTTATTTTGTAGTTTAGCCATTTCAATCATTTTTTTAAAGGCTCCACCTACAGTCATTCCATCTACATTATCACTATCATTTAAAGCAACAGCTGCTCTGTCTAACCCAGTTAAGAAACCTAAAACATCTAAAGCCATAATATTAACACTTTGATTTTCATTTATTTCTACATTCATAATGTATCCTCTAAACATTGGAGAACCATCAGATTTATCAAAATAAAATGTGACTTCTTTATTCCAATATTTTCTATATGTTACACTGTTACCGGGAATAGTAAAAGATAATTTACTAGCTGTGTTACCACCTTGCTTAGTTAAAGAACCAGTAGTAAAATCTACCTTTTCGCCATCAATAAAAATTTCAGGAAAAGTTTCTTGCATCAGATACCCCTCCTAAAGGAGTTACGTCACTTATTAATTCACCATCAGCATTCATCAAAACTATTTCTTCAACAATTAATGTTGCATTAAAATCACGAGGTGCTCTTTTTCCTTTATTGGAATGTGTTTCGTTAACTCCACTAATAAACCCAAAATATCTAACCCAAGTAGCATCTTTTTGTTGTTCATCCCAGAACACTCTTATACCTTTAGCTTGAGCATCTCTTATTTTTTCTAATGCTCCAAAGGAAGAATAATCAGCGCTCCAACTAAAGGATTGCTCATCACCCATTGCTTTACTAGATAATGTAATGGTTTGTATTGGAGTACCAGTTCTCATAATATAAGCCGTCCCTCCTTTAGTCATTGCTTGGTAATAGGTACCAGCAAATGTAACGGATACATTACTTGTGATTGGTAAATAAGTTAAGTCATATGCGGTATTATCTTTCTGTACTAAAATCTGTGCACTTGAACTAGCAACCGGAAGAATATTCCATATTTCTTGATTAGGTTTTGTAATTGTGGTCGTACCTTTATCAAAGGTGTTTCCGCTAACTACAATCTTTAAAGGATAAACGTTTTGGAAACTACCTGATACAGTATCAGGATTTAAATCAGCTTGCGATGCTGAAGCATCCCCACCAAACATAAAATCATAACTATAAGAATTTCCGGGATTATCAACATAATTAGGAGTATCACCAGTATCAGAGGTTTTAGAAGCTCCATCGAATACATCATATACATTTACTCTTCTTAGATAACCTCCATCTTGTGAAGTCAGTGTACCCATCCCAGCCCCTGAAGCTACATAAATCCTATTATCAGCTATACTGCTAGAAGCTACCCATAAAACTTCTCCATCACTAGAACCAGCATCTTTCAATTGAAAAACATACTTGAAACTACCAATATCGCTATCAGTATATCCAGCTAAAACACTTCCAACAGTTGTCCCTGATAAAGGTACATAATCAAAAGGAGTTTGAGATATTTTAGTTTCTAATGCAAGGCTTCCTAATTCTTTACTATAATCGTTATCTACTTCAGTGACACTACTTGCTAATCCTGACACATTAAAAAATCCGCCACATAAATCATTTATTGAGGTTTTACTCCAATCAGAAGGGATATCATACGAAATGTAACCACTTTTAGCAAATGTGGTATATTTATCTTCATATGTTTCAGAACTTGTATTTCTATAAGTTTTTTCTACACGAGTAGTATCTTCAAACACTAAAGGAATCCATTCAGCTTTTTGTGTAAACTTATCTCCTCTTTTTTCATTACTTAATTTTAAATAATAAACTCCTTCTATTTTTTGCCCTTGTACAGTCGATAAATTACTCATAAAATCAGCAGCAAAAGTAGAATTATTAAAGAAAACTTTACCAAATTTTTCTTCTAATCCTAATATAAAGTACGCCGATGAGTCTCTTGGGTTTCCAGCACTATCTTCAAAAGATACAGCAGCCCATTTAGAAGTACTTACCGGGTACGTAGTAGTATTGTAATAAGCATTAGTTGTTAAATCTTGCGTACCTGTAGTTTCGTTAATAAAAAACGCTGTGTTCCCTGTAGATAATGCAGGTGGCCTTATTCTATAAACAGCTTTGAATGTTTGCATAGCGTTAGTTTTGTCAGTATCTGTAGTAGTTTGCATTCGAGCTAAATGATATTGGTCATAAAATTGATTAAATTCGTTTATTAAAAATTGATTTCGAACAAAATCTGTTTTACCACTTGTGTCATATAACCAAGAATTACCAGAATAAAAGGCAGTTGAATTACTTACTGTATTTAAATAATTACTTCCTTTTAAACCATCAGGTCTAGCATAATATGTGTATGAACTATTATAAAAGCTAATTGGTATCTCAGTAGCATTTGTTAATATAGTAGAACTAGATGCTTGCCATTGTTCTTTTGGTTCCCAAAACACCTTACCATTGTCATATGAATAATAAGATAAAGCTGCGTTTGAAGCACTAGTACGACTTTGTGTAAAATCTAATTTGACCTTTCTTTTAATGTTACTTTTAGATTTAATAGGGTCACCATTAGTAATATATGTAATAGGATACCAGTTAGTATCAGTACTTTGTGCAATCAAAAATATTTTCAACCCATTAAACTCATTAACTAAATTATCCGTGGTATTACCAGTAAGTTTAGCAGTAACTAATTTAACTTCAAGAACATCAATAATTTTTTTGCTGGTTAATTTTATTGCATCTTGTATGCCATTTCTATCGTCTAAAGTAAATGTCTTATTAACTGTTATTAAATTTCTTTCGTATCCTAAATCTGCGTAACTAGTGTTATTATAAACAGCTTCTACACATTTAACTTCTAGTTTTAACGATTTACCAGTTAAATCCGTAGATGTACCACTAGCAACAGTAGGTGCAACCTGAATATAAACATCCTTTGGTCCTTCCCCAAAAATATTAGTATCAATACCACTCAAAAATTGTTTATTTTCTACTTTCAAATCACCCAATGGATTAATATCTGTGATAGTTATAGGTGTTATAGTTTGAATTTGTTCATTAGGCTCGGGTAGGTTAGTGACATTCCCACCGCTATAAAAATATTTAGATAAAAAACCTTCACTATTAACAGTTCTAACAACAGGGTAAAAGGAACCGTGTTTTGTGTATGTATGTGTTAATGTCATACTCTTACTAGCAGTATTTGCTGCCTGCCATTCATAAATAGCATTGTCAATACTATTATCTACACCATCATCCCAATCTACATACAACCAATTTACGTCATCATCGTTAAAAGTAAACGTACCTGATACTTCAGTATATACATTTTCAGTTCCGGTATTCCAAGTTACACTCATTTTATACTCCTGTTATTTTCCACGCAGCTATATTACTTCTAGCTACATCGTGCGGTGATGCTCCACGTACGTTATGATAATCCATCAAGAAAAGTCTAGATTGATATTTATTACTAGTAGAAGTGGAGCCAGTTAAATCTGGAAGGTTTTTTGTAGCTAAAGAAAAACTACCAGCATTCTGTGCTAAATGTACAGCTTTAGTGTGCCAACTAACTTCTTCTAAAAATCCAGTGTATGCAGCATCAGCTAACTTTAAAGTCAAAGCAGTATTATTAAAATTAACAGTGTAATCTTTGGTGTCTTCTAAAGCTCCATTAACGTACATTTTAAAATTATTATTATCTAAGTTTTTATTATAAGTTATGACCACTGCTAACGGCTGAACACTATCAACATCGTATGTAGTTGTAGAAGTCAAAGTAGCACCACTAGCATTCATTGTAGATACTAATTTTTTGTCACTATTTAATCGTAAGGTAAATTGAGAAACATCTGATACATCTGTAGTAATTGCATTCATTATTGTACCAGTAGTAGATGGCTTCAAATGACACAGCATTGTATATTCACTAGCTGAACCAAGTGTTAAAGCAGCGTGAGTATTAAGACTAACACTACCCGAAAAACCATACCCTTGAACGCCTTCAATATTAGAGTATGTACTAGGAGTGCTAGAACCTATTGCTACAGCATTTGTTTGAGATATATATTCTGCACTGCTACTATAAAGATAATATCTAGAATCAATTCCGGGATTTTCGTTAAGTGGAGCAATAAAGTTAGCTTTATGATATTTAGATTGTATTAATTCAGTGTCTATCCACAACAACCTATACCAAATATTGTCAGACTTTTCATTCCAAGTAAACTCTATATTAGTTTTTTCTGGTTGTGTTAGCTCATCAATATTATCTCGTTTTAATTCTTTAGTTTTAGGGTTTACTCGAAACTCAGAAATTTCTGGCAATGGAGACTCAAATGCCCAATATACAGAAGGTGGTTTACTTCCTCTTGTGCTATCTATATTTATATCATAAGTTCTAAAACTATCAGAATCCTCAAAAAATGGTACCATAGCGAAATTAAACTTACTCTTAAATGGAGGGGCATCTATTTCAACATACTTATCTAAACTTATGTAATTGTAACTACTTCCTTTAGGCGCAGATTGATTGATATATCCTCCATAATTATCGGTAGTACCATCTTCACCTTCATTAAAAACACCAAACCCATAATTAGTTGCTACCTCAAATATCCCTTCAGGTGTTGCAGATGTAATCCACTTGTTAACAGATACACCGTCTGAAAAAAGACTTTCATTATTAGTAGAACCAAAAGTACCAGCACTTGAAGAAGCAGCCCCTGTTGAAGCAATTACTGTACCGTAATATCGTTGGTTATGTCGTACATTTTTATAATTAAAAAATCCTTTATTTTCGTCATCATTTTCTCGAGGCCGATACCAATCACCCCAATCTTCAGAAGTTGCGTTAACGATATGTATATTAAGCCAGTATTTTTTAGGGCTTATGTATATAGAGCCTAACTTAGCCATATCATACCATTCATTAGCACCGTCACTGTCTACATTATAACCTAAAGGAAAATAACTAGCCATAGTAATAGGAATTTCACTTCCGCGAGTAGTAGCTTGACCAGTTTGGTCATCAACGTTAGTAGGTCTATTTAAATGAATTAAATTACCTTCGCGAACGGTTCTTTGATTTAAGCTAGTAAAAACGTTACTGGCTCCTACATTTCCAGACCCAGCCCACCATTGGTCCCCTGCAGCAGCATCTGAGTGTTGAATATCAGGACGCCACATTATATAATCGGTACCTCCTTCAGACTCAGCACCTAAAGGTAAATCAAATATTTCAGGTTTGTCTACCATAATATCCGTTCCATCTCCAGTTGCTGCTAAAACTCTGGCAAATACGAAAGGATTATTGGCTTTTGCCCAGCCAGTATTATAATTAGTACCAGATATCCATACAAAACCTTTCTGTGTAAAGCCTTCAACACTTCCACCTAAAGGACTGGTGGTTAGAACTAATTTATTTGATGCTCCAGCAGTAGATTCTCCTATATTACCATATTGAGGATTGAAGGCGAGGGGTAAGGCAGAACTAGAATAACTATAACTTGTCTTTAAGGATTTGAAACTTCCTGAAACTGTACTACCTGAAATAGCCTCTACTAATTGGTCGTTAGGTGTACCATAACCATTTAAAAATAAACCTAATTGATTCTCGAGCCCAAAAGTAATAGGAATTTCATCAAAACCAAAAGCTAAAGTAGAATGTGTTAATGTAGATTCACTACCATAATAATTATCTGCTGATGAAGCGTTGCCACTTATCGATAATGTCGATGACGCACCTGATACAGTTGGTATACAAACCGGAGCAGGGGGAATTATTAAATTTGATGGGAGAGGGTTATTATTATTAACAGAAGCATTATCATAATGATTATTGTATTGTTTAAAATTAATACTATCAATCAAAACAGAATTTTCCATATCTTCATCATTAAAACCTTCAATTTCAATATTCATATTAGGGTTATAACCCGATTCTCCAGTATTGCCTTTTTCAGTGGCGTTAATAGCCCTCATATTGTTAAGCCACAAAGACATCGAGTTTAAGTCGGTTACACCTCCACTTGTTTCTGCGGTGTTCGTGGCGCTTAGTATCATATTGTGCATTGCTCCTTTTGAATCAAATGAATCTGGTAAATACATTAAAATTTCACTTAGCCGTGAGTCCATTTTGAACCTCATAGTAACCCAAGCATCATTAGATATTTGTATATAATCATTAAATTCACTATAGTCATTAAAAGAAGAATAAGGCATATTTTCATCAAATCCACTATACCCAATAGGTACGACTGAAGTTGAATCATTTTTATCTAAAAATGGGACACAGTATAATGAAGGTGTTTCATCCTGACTACCTACAGTTGAGTACATCATTAAACCAGTAGCAGTAAGCTTATGCGTATCAATTCTTCTTATATATTGATGAAACGTTTCTTCTGTTCTAGGTGCACTTTGACAAAGTATAATGTAAAAACCTCGATGAAAATGATAATTGCTATTGCCCGATGTCGTTAAAATTGGCGGCATTTTTTTAATTTTAGTAATAACTTCGATTTCTTGGCACGTAGAAGGACCAGTTCCTGCAGTTGTACCTGATGCCCCTATTTCTAGGGCTGCAGGTCTAGGTAAATAATCCATAGATGCCATTACAGTTTGAGGATAAGGTGAACTACCCGAGGATGCAGCACCGGGTGTGCTACCAAATACTTTCGCATAAGAAGGTTCTGCTCCGTCAAGTGCAGTTCCAGATAAATTCTCATATAAATTGCGCATTTCACCTGCAGATGAGCCGTTTAATTTATCAGCGGTTGTTATGTTAAACGCAGATTCTGTATACATCTTTGAGCCATCACCAGTATCACCAACAGTCTGTACTTTAATATCTTCAATGTCCATTGCCTCAGAAACGTAATTAAAAATACTATTAAATTGAGTGATTTTTCCTACAAAATCGGTATCATAACTAGTATAAGTCTTAGGTGGTGTCATTTGAGTTGAATTATTATTTGGGTATGCACCTGCAGCTTTCCAATTTGATAATGTTTGGACTCCATATTTGCCCTTCAATTCAAAGGCGCCAAATTCAGATTTACTTCCTTCCTGAGCTAAAGCACTTATTGCATACATATCCTCACCATAAGTTGGATTTAACATTAACGACCAAGGTCCGTCCCTCTCTAACACCATTTTCCAAGCGTTTCGACTTCTAGCAAATACTTTTTTGGCTCGGTTTGTTAAAGAAAAATAACCCATATTGTCAAGATGTGCAAGTAAATCCTCACCAGATATTTCATAAACTGTAGCAGGAAGTATACTCACTGTACTTTTAGTATAACTTTCGCGGTCACCCATACCCTTGTTTGTCCCAGCAAATCCTTCTGACATCCACGGCACACTATAATCCAAATAAGATGAAAATGCGGCTATATTTCCTGTATACAACGGGGAAAAAGAACCTGAAGTAAATGAAACACTATCTAGCGCTTTATATATTTTTAAACGAGGGACCACTGCTGCGTATGCGCCGCTAACGTAGTTAACATAATATTTTAATGACCCCCCAACTAAATTTCCTCCCCCGTAATAAGGAGAAGGAGGTAAATTAACACTAGCTAATAGATATTCAGGGTCATCAGTAGTGTTTAATGAAACAGTTTGGTTTGTGATTCCATATAAATCAGGATAAACAGGTCTTAGCGTAATGTTATTAGTGAAATTTTCCTTCACATAAAAACGTTTTTCAGTAGGATAGAATATAGTAGTCATTAAACAAACGCTCCTGTCGCTCCTTTTTGCATCTGAGCAGACGTTCTCATCTGTTCTGATACATTGCTATCTGTATATACCAATTTATTGACATATAAAGCTTCCTGTGAACTACTTGTTGCACTAACATCGCCTAATGAGTAATTACCTGCCAATTGAGCTTCATAACCACTCATATCGAAAGCGTCTTCAGATGGTTTAAAAGCAGCACCTATTCCAGCCACAGCTATTCCTACTCCTGCCATACCAACAGTTAGTGCAGCCCAACCAGCTAACGTAGTTATTGTAGAGGCACCCATAGTCGCTGCTGCCCACATAGCAGCAAAAGCAAGTGCCAAACCTAATACTACTGTAATTACGGGACCAAAAGAATTAGCTATTGCTTTTCCTAATTGATAACCTACCATAAGACCAACGAAAGCGCCACTAATTGCAGCAGCTAACTGAAGGAATGATATTGTAAGAAATTCGTTTCCTATCCAAATTTGAAGACCTGCGTGGCGCCAACCTACACTTGCAACTGTAATATATACTAGATTTCCTGCAGCTAACCACGTCGCAGCAGACCAAGCTGCTGTTGCAAAAGTAGTAAGAGCTAACGTTTTATTTAAAATAAATAATGCCACCGCTGCTCTAGTAACGTTAGGTCCTAAAATCTCAAATACCTTAACAATTATAGATAAAGGCAAGAAATATAATTTAAGTAAATTAAAATTAAGAACTCCTTCTTCAGTAAATTCTACCATAAGATTAACTACTCTATCTAATATTTCACCAAATCGCTGTAATCCTACTACAGCAATGTTTCTAAGTTGAAAACCAAATTTAGATAAAGCTTCCCCGTTTTCTGTTTCTACAATAAGCATACCTTTAAGATTTGCTACAACGTTGTGTACCGATTCAGCAAATTCATTCATTTCTCCTCTTGCTACCGCAGCAGGGTCAGCCAATAAGAAAGGAGCCAATAAAGCATTCTTCAATATTTGGATTTGATTGAATAACGATTCCTGTTGAATCATAGCCATTTCGTGGGCAGCTCCAGCAGAGTTTTGTAGGTCATTAACAGCTGATTCAAATTCATCTGCATTCTGCGCTAAATGAATAAATGCAGTAGCACCACGAATGTTTAAATCTTGCATCAGTGTCATCATAACTTCCATATCAGTAGCTGATTCTCCCATCGCACTATTAAATTGGTGGGCAATATCAGTAAGGTCTCTCATATTACCTTCTTGGTCTAAAATTTCAACACCTAATTTTCTAAAAGCAGCAGAATTATCGTCAGCGTGTTGTGTAAACTCAGCTAATGCCTGTCTTAAACCACGACCTGCAATACCTGCTTCTAAAGCACGGTTAGTTAAAACTTGTAACGCACCGAGTAAAGTATCTAATGATTGACCAGAAGACACAAAGAAAGGCATAGAAAATTTTACAGCACTGGCCAAATCCTGATATTCAATTAAAGATTTATTAATAGCGTGTGCAAACTTATCAGTAACTTCTGTAGCTTGGTCCATTTGTAAACCAAAACCAAAAATAACCTGCGTAGTTAATTTAGAAATTGTATTGTGGTCACCTTGTACAGCCATAGATAACTTCAATGTATCGTTTAATACTTTAATAGAATCTTCTGCAGAAAGACCAGCCGATGCAAACTGATACAATCCTCTAGCTGCGTTGTCATAAGAAATACCAAATTCAGTACCGAATCGTACTATTTGGTTAGAAAGTGTATAAAGTGTTTCATTAGTAGTTTGGAAAATAGATTGAGCATTAACTAATTCCTTTTCAAATTGCATAAAACCATCAACTACTTGATTTAATTTATAGTAAAATAATGTAAGCGTTATTACACTCTGTTGTAATACACTACGGAATCCTTGAAGCGCAGCTGATACTTTTTCAGTAATAACTCTACCTACTTTATCATATTGAGCATAAGTTTCTTGCAGTTTTTGTACTAACCCCGTTAATCGTTCTCTGGTGTTTTTAACTTCTTGATTATAAGCTCTAGTACCTTCAGCGTTTTTATTTAAAGTTTTACCAAAAAATTCAAAGCGTTCCTTTGCATAATTCACTGCCTTTCCTGATTCGTATAGCTGCTTATTTACATCATCATATGCATCACTAATATTAACTTGCTGGCCCCCCAGCATCATTGTGCCGCCCCAGCCTTCCTTCTCCTGAGCCGCCAAAATATCTGCTTTTTGTTGCTTCAAATGCTTATCAATATCTTGTCTTCTGGTTAATTCTGTTCGTAAACCATCTAACATTGCTTTGCGGCCTTCTTCATCTAAGGCATAAAATGCTTTAGCTGACTCTTTTATTAAATCAAAACCTTTATGACCATCTTTAAACAATTTATTCATTGCTGCATTACCTTGTTTACCAAGGTCACCCCAGCCTTTCACAGATGCCATAAAATCATCTGTAGCTCTACTACTATAAGGTGCCTCAAAAGCATCTTGAGCCATACTTTTACCTTCTTTTATAGATTTTTTATAAGCAGCTAAAGTACTTTTTAAACCCTCTTGTTCTGTCTGTCTAATCCTATCATTACGTGATTTTTGTATGTTTGCTTCATTACCAGCTAATTCGTGTAAACTTTGTGTGGTTTTATTAATATCTTTTTGTAATTCAGCATTCTTTTTTTGATTAACTGCTTTAAAAATTCCACTTATAACTTGAGGCATCCAACCTAATCCACGAGCAATATCTCCACGACTAGGGAGCGCTACTTGCACTCCGAGCCTTGCTATGGCTGCTTGTGTTACTGGGCTACCTCCCGGCATTTATTCTCCTATTTGATTAGACCACTAAAAGAAGTAGGTCTATTATTATCTAGGCTACGGTAGTATTTAGCCTTAGCGCTCTGATACTGAGCCCATTTACCACGTATACTAGGTTTATTCTTAGCCATTTCATTTATATCATCAGAATCATAACCATCCATACTATGCAGACGGTTATATTCCCCCAAAGCCATTAAAATGCCTTCAAGTTCAAAACGCGGGGTGGACTTTATTTCAGCCCAGCTCATACCTAAATCTTTCATTAGAGGGATGTAAAGAAGTACCGGTTCTGGTGCCTCTTTCATCCAGTGGGAAAATTTGTTGTATCCTCTTTGGAAATATTTAATATTTCACTCATCACGTTGTAACGCAATGTAATAGGTAATTTTTCCCAACTGTCTTTAGTTAATGTGACACCTTCGGGGTTTTTTTCATTAGCTTTGTTAATCATAGCTAATATCCTTTCTGCACCCACTTTTGCGTACCACTCAGCTTTTTCAGCTTCTGAGGCTTTGTCATCTATAGGTAGAGTTTTAGGTTCTTCCTTTTCAGTTAACTCACAATACTGATATCGAAATGATTTACCTCGATATTCACACTCTCCGCTCTGTACTTCGTCTGTTAGGGCTATCAATTCTTCGATAGACCATACACTATCTTCTTTTACCATTGTATCAATTCCTTTATACTTTTCACTTAAATGTCAGTCATTGCAGTTAAACCAGTAATCGAAGGCGCATCTACTGCACTTTTCGTGTCGGTTATAACAGGTCTGACATATGAATATAATTCTAATGATTCTTCTTGTGTTCCGTCTGCATTCAAGGACAATGTATGTCCAGTTATACAACAGTTACGTAAAACAAATACTTCAGATTCATCTTTTAATACTAAATATACACGATATCCAAAATTCTGCATTCTGGACGTAGTTAAACCATCGTGAACGAAACCTACTGCACCGCCGCCACCTAAAGGTGAATCAGCTACAACAACACCACCAGATTCGACATAAACTCCGTCTCTTCCGCGGTCGTTGAATAATTTGTCCCAAGTAGAATCACTCTTTTTCTTTGTTAATGTAAGAGCAAACTCGTGTTTCACTTGAGCGCTCATATTAGTATTCTGTCCCATATAAGATATATCTTCGTTCATTGCGCCGGGTGTAAAATCTATACCCGTTACATCACTTATCTTTGAGCTAATAGTTGTAGTACCACTAATACCTACTGAACGAGATAAAACTAAAAGGCCAGAATTATCTGCTGATTGATAAGTATGTGCTGCTAAAGTAGAACCGGTAGTTATAGTAAAAGAACCACTAACTCCAACGGTTTCGTGTTCAGTTGTCATATAGACGTTTACGTCTTTTCCTAAGTAGTATGTCATATTATCAGAAATCTCCTTCTGCTGTTGGTGTGTCTATTCCATCGTCATTTGCGCCTTGGAAAATCTTTGGATTAACTTGACTTGTAAATTCGATAGTTTCTTCTTGTGTACCATCTGCGTTAAGTGTAGTACTATGTCCTGTCATCTGTGCATTTCTAATTGCTAGAATTTCAGAACCGGCTTTTAAAGCTATAAATATTCTGTAACCAAAAACTGTGTTGTGAAGTGCACCGGGTTGGGCAAGACCAGTAATTAATGCGTTATTAGAATCAATACCCCATCGAGCTATATCTCCGGATTCATCTCCGTTAAACATAATATCAAAGGCAGCACTATTTTTTTTCTTTGTAAGTGTAATTGTAGTTTCTTTGTGAACTTCTGCCTTAAGAGGAGTATTTGCTCCCATAAAGACGGTTTCTTCGTCTGTCGTTCCAATTCCAACGTCCACACCAGTTAAATTCGAAACAAGTCCGGTAGCGGTGTCAAAGTTTGGATTGGTTAAAGGTCCAATTGTTGCTCCGGGATTGGCACTTGCCACTGTATATACATTAGACGCTACAGCTACGGTAACTCCGTTTGTAGTATCTTCAGTAGTCAGTACAACTCCAACATCCTTGCCTAAATAGTATGCCATTTTTAATCCTCCTTAAAGGGTGAGCGACTCACGCGGGAGTGCTCTATACATTTTATTAAACTCAATTATATTTAAAGGTTTTCCTCCCATCACTGAAATTGCCCCCTTCCTCTTTCACCTGCTTTGAAGGCTGCTCTTTGTTCTGAACCTTGAGTTCTTAACCACAAGAATGGTTTAGGTTGGTACAATCTATTCATATCAAATCTTCGAAGAAATTGTTCTCTACTACCACGGTCTCCATACTCATATGCTCGTTCATTACCATCTTCATCTCTCTCAGTGCCCATAGTTAATTTATCTCTGACCCAACTCTGATAACTATCAGTTACTAAATTATTTGCTTGTTGTTGTCCATATCGTGCTATTTGAGATACAGCGCCTTGAGCCCAATTATCAAACATAGAGGAATGTTGATTCATAGTAGCAGCTGCTTCAGAACGTTCTAAAGCTAAACCAACTCCAGTTACAAATCTAAAAACATCATCAGTTAAATCACCTTCAGTCATAACCACACCTCGAGTTCTTAGAATACCAGTTTGACTTTGTCGTCCTTCAAAACTACTTGTATCTCCTGCCAACGCACCCATTAAAGATTTTAATGAAGTTGCACCATATTCTATACCAGCAAATGTAAAACCGGTATTGTATGTTGCATTAGAAATAACGCCTCTTAATATATTAATTCTACTTCTTGAACCTATCCCCGTAGCTAATCTAGTTAAATCAATCTGTGTGGGTAAAAAGGAAACGTGCACTGTAGCCTCACCTCCGTAGGGGGCAACTACATTGTATAATCCAATACCCCCAGCTACAGGCTCAAGCCAAGTATGTCGTAATGTTCCACTATTATTAAAAACGCGTTCCATTCTACGAGTAGCTTGTCCGGCAAAAGTTCTATCTTCGTCATAAGACAAAGCACTTCCTCTTTGATATGACCTTTGTAGAGCAGCGTTGAGTTGTCTTTCCATATAACCAGCTAAAGCATCTCTTTGATTTTTATTACTTAAATCAGAGTCTCTTCCTAATCTACCTAAAATTCTTTGGTCTATTTCTGTTATTTCTAAAAAATCTGCCAACCCGGTAAAATCTCCTACTATATCTCCTATATTATTATTTATTGCAGCTTCTACATCTTGAAAACCGCGCATTGAACGCTCTAAATCATAGTCACTAGTTCTTTGTTCTCCGGAGGTTGTCCCCAAAGCTTGAACTGCTTGTTGAAGTTCACCTAACGATACTCTACCTGAAGCATCTATATATTGTCTTAAATAAGGCACTAATCTTATTAATGCTTCTTGTTCCGAATCTGCACTTAATCCACCTAAACCTAAATTAGTAGCACCTACTGATTCCATAAAAGAAGTAAGTAGTTCAGCTGCTTGTCGGTTATCACTATATTTTGAGCGCTCTCTTATTAAATTTAAATAATCGGCACTAAATCCCCACGAATCATCTTGTGGTGGGTCATTTTCTTGCCATCCGCTAGGCCCATTCATTTGTTTCCAAACATAACTCTTGGCTCTTTCAAAAGGGTCCGTAGCATCTCCCCATCCTAATCTTCCGGAAGGTTTCCATAATTTATCAAGATTACCTCTACGATGAAAAGCTACTGTAGGTAAAATGTCCTTTTTAATTGCTTCTCCATCTAATCCATACTCAGACCAAGTTGCGGCACCACCTCTGGCTGTACTAACATCACCACCAATACCCATATAATCAGCTTCAGCTTTAGTAGGACCACTTATTTCTCTAGGTCTCCACTGTAATGTACCACCTCTTGGGTTATTAGCGGCACCAAACAAATTTTTACCTAAAAATCTATAACCTGCTGCATTATAACTTTCTTCTAAATCATCTGCATTACCCATTGCGTGGTAAAATCCCACAGACAAACTTCTCATAAAAAGATTGTTTGGGAAATTACTGCTTATTTGCTGGGTGGGTTGAACGACAGTGCTAGTATCAGAATAAGTTACGGGAGGCATAATTATACCGCTCTATAATTTTCAAATAATACCCCTAAAGTAGCCGTTGCTCCCCATAATTCTAAATCTGGAGCAAAACCTACGTTAGTCCAAGATTGTAAATGACGTTCAGTTATTTCTATATTGGTAGGGAAATTCATATCTTGAACAGCATTAGCCACATTTAACATTAAGTAATTTAACATACGCCTTTGTTTATATCCTACATTATCAACATTAATTTGACTATCTTTATCAATAATTAAATGTATTACATATACTACGCCGTATATTTCACCTGTAGTTTGGGTATTAGAAGCACCAAAAGTAACCTTTTCCCCCATAAACTTTTGTTCTGTACCACTACCTACCATTTCTAAAATAATTGCAGGCCAAGTAGCATTCACTGCTTCTGGATATTGCCCATAAACAGCGCAATTAGGAAATTTTTCTCTAAGTTCATCTATAATGGCGCGTTCTATAATATTAATGAAATCATTAGCCATATGCCCTCCTCAAACTCTGTCTTGGTCCATATGTTCGTATACATTTTAATGCCATATATTCATCATTATATTCTTTAATACCTTGAACTTGCCAATAAATGGGTTGATAATAACGTGCTTGTCTTAGTTTAATAGTATTACCTATTGTTCCGGAGACAGTTACTTTGAATTTACGTAAATTGCCTGTATAATTATAATTAAAACCTGCGGCACCTGACACACCTGCGTTTACTCCATCAGCGTCTTTAATCATATATTGATATCTAGTTCCAGAAGCATAGATACTTGTTGTACCTGATGCTGCAGTTGTTGAAGCATTAATGTTAGTCCAATTACCACTTCCCCAAGGAATATCTATAGGAAGGTAAGCATTGGTATAAACTGGAACACCTGTTGCGTTTTGATAATTAATCACATTAGGAGTTGCATCGCTTGTTCCCCCATTAAAAGAATATATATTTTTAATATTAACATTACCACTTGCTTGAGCCTGAAAAGCTATTCTACCGGCTTCTAAAGTGTTTGAGTTAGTTGCATACTCTATAGTAGCTCCAGTGGCCGTTAAAGTGGCTGTAAGTGCCTCTCCATCACTTGTTAGTGTACAACCTGTTCCAGTCCAACTCGTAGTGCCTGATGTAGGTACCTCAAATACTTCGTGGTCTATATCAATAATAGTGTCAAAACCTTCTACATCATTAAAGTAAACATTGTTTTGTTGATTGAAATTAGGAAATCCTTTTAAAGTAGATAATCGCGGCAGATATATCATCGAAGCGCCTACAACATTAGACCCTTCACGCTCTAATGTAAAGTTTTTAGTCATTACAGTTCTGATGTAAGCTTGAACATTAGGTAATTGTAGCTCGTTTACCGCAACTGTAGTAGTTTCTACACCATAATCATCTCTTCCAAAAATAGCATCTCTATAATAGGTTATTTTTCTAGACTGTCCAGTGCGATAGCCTATCTGGCGTAGCAATTTGGACATATTTAGCGTTGGTGCTCTTTGACCTACTGGCATATTTTACCTACTTATAGTTAATTCCGCGGGGTGTTTTACGAATATTTTTAGTAGAATCGACGCCAGTAACATTTTTATTCCAGTTAACTTGTCCAAGCCAAGGACTAGCGTTATAAGTTGTTGTCTTAATACTCATTCCAAGTTTGAAAAGTAACATTTCTAATGCTAAGTCTTCAAAATGCTGGTATTCAGCGTTATTGTATGATACTTGGACATCTCCAAGGCTTATCTTATCAATTCCTACTCCATTCTGTACTACTGATGCTAGATAGCAAGTGTAATAGACAACTGAGTTGTCATATGCTGTAACACCGCCTAGTGTATAAGTTAAACCAGTTTGCTGTTCAAACCAATCTACACTCATATTTAACAAAATATCTAATTTAGAGTTGTCGAGTTCTTCAGACTCAATTCCTGCTAATAACCGAACCTTATCTCGCTCGGCGCTGTTCCAACTGATACTTGCCATTCACATCATACCCCGTTCTGATAAAAAGATAGCCACCATAATAGAAAACATAATACCCATCCACCATTTCATAGTGCCTTTGATATCGTTTTCCCACATTTCGTGGTGATGTAGATGGTTTGTAAACAAAAGTTCGAAGTCATCCATTTTGTTAAAAACGGTCTTGACTCTTTCATCTATGCGTACAAGCATCTCCCTATCTTCTTTTTCTCCCATATTTAATAATCCTCATTTTTATATTAAAAGGTTTGGTTTAATCAATCAAGTCCTCCGTATCAAAGAAAGAATCTTGGTCATCCATAATATCTACAGGCTCATACTCGTGTGGAGTTGAGCCATCATCGTGGATAATACCATCATAAGTACCATTTTTTAACCAAGTACCTTTATTATCGAAGTCTTGTGTATAGAAATCTGAATTAGTTACTATACGTACAACACCTTCGTTTAATAATATATTACATTGTTCGTTACGGGCGTCAGAATCAAAATTGAAATAAGAATCGGCCATAACAGTAACATCACTATGAGTACCTATAGGTGCGCCTGTAAGCTTTTGATAATTAAGATAATCGCTAGTTCCACTCGTAGCAATATAATATTCTGCGGTACCTAGATGTGATTTTGAAGCAAACTTGGAGCCTGAAATTAGTTTGCGATTTCCGAGAGTGAAATAAGAAGAACCGAACACTGTAGCGTCAGTGCCACAATTTCCAATATACAGATTAGTTGAAGTGCCGCTTAATACTCCACCAGCGGTCCAAGTACCTCCGGTTGCCCAATCTCCGTCAAATGTTCCATCAAACCCATTACTAGTAGAATCGCCTATAGTTACACCTTCACCCTCATCAAATTGATACCAAGCTACACAGTTCGTAGTTGTGGCAGCATCAAAATCTTGGAACATCATAGTTCTAATTTGGGCAGCTGTTAAAGCTATGTCCCAAACTGATACTCGACCCATAACTCCAGCAAAATAAGTATCATTATTAGCGTGATGTCCTATCCACATATTCGGAGTAGCAGTCACAGTTCCTGTAGCTACCTTTTTAGCTTCTAATTTACCATTTATATATAAATATATATGTGAACCATCATATACCCCTGCTATATGCATCCATTTACCGGCTTCAGTAGCACTGGTTGCATCTACATAATTTCCATCTGGAGCTGATATACCTGTTATAAACCACCTTGCAGTACTATCAAGTCGTAGATAACCACCACGAGTAACACTATCATTAGCAAGAATAGGATTAGTATCAACTGCATCTGGTTTGACCCAAGCTTCCCAAGTTTGGCTGGCTGTTATATCTGAATTTAATTGAGTACCTAAAGCAACCCTTGTAGTAGCAAACCTCAACGCAGACGAACTAACAAACAGTCCACCACGATTACTGAAAGAACCTGTAGGGTTACACAAAGAACCACCCCCTATAGTACCTCCATTAGCTACTATTAAATTATTACATTGGAAACCGTATTCTCCTCCTTGAGAAGTATTATAAGACCCACCTCCAATAATTACCTTTTGACCCCAATCAGGAATATAAAATTTAGGTGTTAGTGTATCACTAGAATCCATATTAACAAAATAAGTACGAGGCTTGTCTTGGAAAGAAGTAGTATCTTGTTGATTTCCGTCATTATCTCCCGTTTGGATAATATCAGCAGTACTAAATCCAGTCCAAGTAGCATCTACTTCTAGACCATCAGCCAATATTAAACTATCATCGCCTATAATCGTCCCTTTATTTTCGAACTGTCCACTAAATTCAGCACGCTGTCCGCTGCAATTTAATGTATCTCCACTACTTACTGTTACGGCATCAAACTCACAATCTCCTGTAAGTGTTATTGTCACACCGTTTCCACCAGTTGTTAAATCTTTATCATAATCCATATTGGCTAATTTTAGTTTAGAACCACTACCTCCAGCATCCATATCAATTCCAAAAGAACTTGAACTTAACACTTTAAATGGATATAATGAAGAAGCCCCCGTTAATACGCAAGCGTGAGTTGTATTTACATACATACCTATTCCATAACTATCTAATTCAAGTTGTGAAGCATAACTTGTTGTTCCAAA
>Ga0208299_1001275_pt1 | contig 19329 bp, 2 predicted proteins | sample 15_taG_FD_184089 | JGI IMG/M metagenome (GOLD analysis project Ga0208299, IMG submission 184089) | Marine viral communities from the Subarctic Pacific Ocean - 15_ETSP_OMZ_AT15312 metaG (SPAdes) (version 2) | ecosystem: Environmental > Aquatic > Marine > Oceanic | place: Pacific Ocean | collected...
CGCAATTCTTCATCATATGAGAATTGCGCTCCAAGATTACCCTCCAAAAGAAGAGCAGTATCATCTAATACCGTGACTGTGGGTGTGATAGTTTTTGCAGGTCTCCCTGCACCGCCATCGTCCGCAGTGGCAAAAGAGCCATCAAAACCAAAGACCATTTCAAATGTCTTTGCCGCTAACGTATCTATCAATAATCGTTTCATTCTTGTTGCTGTTGCCATTAACCATCTCTCCTTATATCAATCACTGCAATTTCCCCATTTCTAACACCGAGCACAAAACCACCTTGCCCTATCATACTACCTCTGGCAACAGTCGCACCTGTGGGACCCAAAGTCAATTTTTCACCCACACGAGGCCTTGCAGTAATAAGCAATGTAGTTCTAAACTTATTATTGAAATTGAAAGACATTTCTTCTTTCACCACACCAGCAGTTCGTTCTACTGCCTCAATAGAACGAGAACTAACGATATTTTCTTCTAAGTTTTGCAATATGCCCTGTAAACCACTGTCTATTGATAAAACAGTGATATCACTACTTTTGTTCGTTAAATCATGAGAAACATCAAGGATAAGATTTGGTTGCTCATCGTCACCAAACATTACATTGTCTCCTGCTTTTGCGAACCAAAGTTCAGGTAAGCCACCAACTTTCCGAGAAGTTTTCAATGTGTTATTACTACGCAATATTTCTCTTGCCATTTTTCGAGCACTAACCATAGTGGTGAGAGAGTTATCTTCTATTGGGGAGGACATTTCACGTATGGTTTCATCCCCACTTTTACCTTGAGTGGAGCGGTCATTCATAGATACCATGATATTACTATTCAATCCTCTTTTCTTACCAACAACAACCACACGATTGACACTATCGAAATTTGTGCTTTTATTATCTACACCTAAACGGAAATAAGAGTTAACTCCATGACTACGGTCAGAATATTGGAAGGGCATGAACATCAATGAACCAAAACGGCTGGCATATACCACACGACCGCTTGCTCGACCAACATATCTCAAAGCCGTGATAAGGTTCACACCACGGAAAGGAGCAGCAAGGAAATTTGTAGAATGTTGAGCACGAGTAGTATCACTTGTGGCTTTAGAAGGTCGAGAAATTGTTAACGATGATAGATTATTAGCCACATTACTACCCAACTTCATTGCGAGGTCAGATGTGCGCAAACCTATGTCGACAGGATGGATAGTCATAACTTGCTTTTCATTAAACCCAATGTCTCCAAAAGAACGGTCAGTCATAGATTCAAGCAAAACAAAAGAGCCTTGAGTGGCTGCTGCTACACTTGAGGGCACTAATCTTTGTGAAGAATCATTCACACCAGCATATAGTAAGGGCATACGTTCTGCTGACACCAATGTACTGTCAAGGAAGAAAGGTGAACCTTTGTATGAGTGACCGGGACGTTGTGCCGACACTAACACCATTCCATCTTCTTGTTCGACAACCTCCATTGCTCGACCTGTTGTGGGTTGGAAATCAGTGCTGCTCATGCGTTTGATAGTAGGTTGTGTCTTACCTGATTGATACTGACCAACTGTGACAGCATTATCAACAAACACAGGTGGCCGTATGACCTTCATAATAGCATCATTGTCCGCAGACAAGCGCCCTGTATGACGATTCCATGCTGGCATCAGATATCACCACTATGGTCTGAAGTATTGTACGACGTGGTGGCCCCTTCACCCTTTGGATGTAAGGCTTGACTATATCGTGGTTGGATTGTATAATCTGGACGAGTGATTACAGTGTCTTCGGTGACATATGTTCGTCTTCGTGGGGCATCGCTACGATAATGCTGTAGGGTGTTCTCACTCATGATAAGTCGAGCGACTGTTTGGTCAAGAGCACTGCTGAAACCACTTGCTTCAGCACCGGGAATAGTAGGACCGCTGGAAGAGGCTACTGTGGGACTTGCGGTGTTAATGGTGTAAACTGGTGTATATGGGAGTGTAGTTGGTGTCACAGTGCCACTGGTTGTACCCTTAGGGGTACTACGTGCACTTGAGGCGTCATAATTGAACATACCATATTTACCACCTACAATCGAGCGATAAGCATCATTGAGATTGTTTGAGCCATCCTTTTGGGGAGGTGTTGTAATAGTCATAGGTGGTGCCCGGAAGACCTCGACATGTCGACCATCTAAGACTCGAATGGGTCTGAATAACAATCGAATTGTTTTATCACTATGATTCTTTTGAGCACTGCTTGGGTTGTGGCTCGCACTACCATATGGACTGCTGTTATTAGAGTCCGCAGTGCCCCAACCACTGTCGTTTACTGGTTTGACATGGTTACGCAATTCTAACACATATGTGCCACCTAATGGGTCAAGAGCATGAGCATCACTTAGACGCATAATACCAGCCTTTGGATGGGCCGCCCAAGTCAAATCACTCAAATCATAGTCACCTATTGTTTGAGATGCCCCTTGGAAGCCACCACGCACGTGAATACGCTGACCAACATCCCTACTGGCATGTAGAGATGTGGCGTGTGTGTTGATGGCTACATACTCTACATTCTTACCACCCAGTACCTCTTCGGCTACATCTGCGTCTACACCAATTCGTGGCGCAGAACGGGATACTGGGTCAGTTAGAGTCTCACTACCAGTTACCAAGGTTTCAGATATTGTCTCATGTAGTGGGCTCACATTACCATCTATAGATAACAAACCGTCGCTGTCACTTACGCTCAAACGAGAACTGATACCACGTGCCACCTCTGTTGCTCCGAGTGCACTATTGCTTGCTCGGATGTATCCTTTACCAAATGGTGGTTGTGATGTGTTAAAGGACGTCACTAAACCTGTCGGTCTCAATGGTGTACTAACAGCATGTAACAGGTCCTCGTTGAACACGGTTGGCCATCGAATGCCCACTCCGTCTCGGTCACCAACTCGACAAGCATTAGTTGGATTGAACCAATCAGCAACTGTCATGTTAGTACTATTCCAATTATTGCGTGTGCCCTTCATTTTAGAGGGATAGATTGCACCTGTATTGTTAGGATATTCATTGAGTGTTTCATGGAAAAGACCCAAAGTTGTAGGGCTGTTTGCCTTTCCCGCACCATCATAGACATCTTGTGGGTCCCAAGCAGGGCGAATACCAAAACCACGTACAGGGAACTTGCGCACATCTTCACCACGAGTATTGCCCCACCAATCTACAAGATAGAAACGATGTGCTGCTGCTAATTCTGTCACATTCTTACCCAAAGAATCTCCGGGGAACTTACGTGGCACAGTATTACCATTCATGAGTGTGCGAACAGGACATCCAAAGGAGCGGGCCATTCGTCGACCGTCACTGTATCTAACTTGTCGCTGGGGTTGGTCATTATTGAGCAATGCAGCAATGGAGGTTTGTCTCTCAATTATGCCCACATATGTAGCGGGGAAAGTAGCATCACTGAAGTTACTACCTATTTCCAACCAAGAACCACCATCTTGTTGAACAAGTGTCCCGTGCCCATATCCTGCCTGAATGCCTTCAGTAGTAGAAGATAGGCTTGTACTAAGATTATCTTGCCCATCTTCAAGGAAACCACGAACTGTGGGAGCCCATTGAGGTCGATTATATGGAGGGCGCACGAAACAACGATGTCCAAAGGCAAGGTGTCTACCGTGTGTTTGTGTACCTAAATCTGCTACTTTAGTGCGCAATACCTTACCAGTGCTCGGTGTCCCACTACTTGTGGTAACATCATAAGTGTAGGGTATAACGTGGTAGTCTGCCAATCCCCATCCTGTTTTTGCTAAACCATAGTCATCCAATCGACTAACTCCTCCACCACCACGTGAACCACCCGGCCAAAATCCACCGAAATGAGAACCAGTCTGTTGAACATCGAAACCAGTCAAACCATCGTTAGCCAAAGCGTCCCCATCTCCCTCTGGTTGCAAGAACTTCATTTTGAAACTAAATGGACCTCTGCTCATCACATATCCAAATTCATGATAGTGCACAGTCTCATAATGTTCTGGTAAATGATTGAGTGCAACTTTATCCACTGATGTATCATCATTAATTGCGTTAGTATAGAAACCACGAGAGGCATTGTCTCCATAATATGTATATGGGCGACCTAAGTTCGGATGCCACATACAAAGATAGGCATCAGCAAGATGTAAACTGTTAGTGTCTCGTGAACCCAACATTGTTTGAGGCAACAAACGAGTAATGATACTGCGTGTTGAGGTATTGAAAATGGTACCAGCAGCATCATTGTCATAAGGTCGTGTCAAGCGAATAACTGCCCCAACAGGTATTGGATAAGCAGCGGCATCAAAATCTACAGTTTTGAGCACATCTGCCTGTCCATAAGTGGAGTCAATAGTAGAGCCCTGTCGATGGGCATAAGTTCCCACGTGTCTCACACCTGCATCATCAGTGTACTCCAACTTCTCACCATAATACGGCATAACTGGGAACGCAGAACAATCATCCACGGTCATATTACCATCAGATGAAAGAGCACTTGTGACTATACAATGAGGATTCAGGCTTCTCAAACGATAATTGGCCACATTTTCTCCTGTAAATGTAAGGGTTTGATTTGTTTTTGAGCCACCTGTAGTAGAAGCACTCAACTCAAAATTGGTAGCGTCAGTGATTGAGGCCACACTTGACCCTGAAGGGATACCAGTACCTGATACATGCATGCCCACTACTAATTTAGCAGTGGAGTCCATGGCGATTGTTGGGTCATTATTGTAATCACAAGTAGCATCTGTAAAAGATGTGGGGGCATAGAAGTCAAGGAACAAAGAAGGATATCCAGCAATGGTGACTTGGCTCCCTATTGCGCCATATGTACTGCGACATAACTCGTAATAGTTGTCGGGCTTATGCCACTCAAGGTGCCTGAAACCATTACTGTGGTCATGTTTAGGGCCGTGTTCGTGTTGTATAGCCCACCAAGGGATTGTAAGAGTATAGCCCGGTGTTGCCCTATCGAAAGCACCGGGGCGATATGGAAGGCTTCGTCGACTAAGAGCAGGGCTTGCTGTTTCATTAACCCCATATGGGTTGTAAAGGGCCAAAGTAGGTAATGAGAGGAATTGACTACCGGGGTCAGGGTCTATATCCAACATGACCTCATTGACAATAATTTCACATCCACGCACATCTACCATGGTGGGTTCAGCCAATATGAGAGCAATAGCACCCCAATTGGTGTTTTCATCTGTCGCTAACATCTTCAAACCGATGACAGTATTGGCTTGCTGTCCTGTTAATTCAGCACCATCAGAGCCTGAATCAACGCCAGAACTCGGACCCAATAAAGCAGATGCGTTGTTGAGATGGAATCCTCCAAATTGTTGAGTGAACATATTAGGTTGAATGATGATTTGATAGGCCCCAACCTCTAATGGGTCAGGGAAATGAGAGCGCAGTGTATGAGCACCTGAAGCCTCTAAGACAACAAGATGACCACCACGCTTGTTTACAGCACCTGCAGTACCAATACTTGCTGCAATACCATACCCTTCGTAAGCCACCTTTGTCTCAACCATGAGAGAAAAACCACCACCATGTATGTCGCTTGGCCCATTAGCGGCAGTGGGCCCAGAGAACCAAATGAAGGGGTCTCTCACTGGAGTATCATCACCAATAGTTAAACTAGTATCTGATTCAAGAGATTTCACACTGGATGTTCTACAAGCATGATGACGTTGATACATGCGCTGATAAGCAGGATGAGCGAAATGGCCGGGCATCATTGCCATAGTGGCATTAACGAAATGGTGACCCATACGAGGTATTGGCATAGCCGTCATCTTGGGGCCCGAAAAGAAAGCATCTGGATTAAACACAGAGGCAGTCGTACTCCAATCTAATCGAGGCATGTCAGGACTTTGTCCACTCACTTCACTGTGGTCTCTCACACGCTTTGCCGCAAAGAAACGAGTAGTCCCAGCAGGGACATAATGGCAAGGACTTACTGTCATCCCAGTTTTACCACTCACGAATGTAGAGAAACCATCTTCTAACACTACACCAGTAAAGGTGTTTGTTCCAACACCAGTGTAAGAAAACATTGTGCTTTTTCCATCTGAATCCTCCACACGGGCGAACCAGCGATTATCTCTGGTATCTTCGGTAGTAATACTCCAAATCGCAGCATTTGGGGTACCACTCACAGTAATGGTGGTACCGGCAGCATTGATACTTGTATATGTTAGAGATTGACTCACAAGAGCGCTGGAAGATATGACATTACCAGTGCGTTTTGTACTTGTGTGTCCCATCTTCGTGATATGGAAATGCAACGCACGGTCATGAGGTTCATAGGCGGTTTCTAATGGATTATTGTTAGTATGTTGATTCCAACCACGTTTATGCACATCTGGGAAGCCCAAACGCCCTTTCCCAGAAGTTGTTGAAATATTCTCTGTATCTTGTGAAATGTGCTCCCATCCCTTATTCTCATATGTGGGCCAAGCACGAGGACCAAGTGCTTCCGGGCTTAATGACGCCCCTTCATCAAAAGTCGCTGTAATACCACCTTGTGGCTGACTTGGGTGCTGTAGTCCCCCAGTACCCATAGATTCGTTCTGATAGGCCTGTATACGGTCAAAACCACTACGAACTACAATGTTACCCGGTATCTCATCTTGATGCGGTAAACGAATGCGCATATTTGGACTGATACCACTACCAGCCAAAGCAGGAGCCAAGCCTTCACTTTCTCGGTCACTAACAAGGTCAAAGTCCCGAATAACAGTACCAAAGGGTGAGCCTCCTTGTAAAGTATGTATTTGGCCAGTATCATCGGTAACTGTAACTTCTTGGAACTGCGTTTCCTCATTTGGTATATTGAGCACGTTCCTCAATTCATAGGGATACTGCTCTGCTAAATGTGGACTGGAGAACTCTTGGGCCTGTATGATAGGGAACATGGCATTGTTTGTTGTTTCAAAGGAGAAGCGGTTGTTACCATAGATTCGCTCAGACATCTCATAGGCTGTCGCAGAGGAAACACGAGTAATGCGAGGCACACTCCCCATCCCACGATAACTTGGTGCAGGCATAGTGAGGTTACCTCCATCCATTCTCTTCCACACTGCGTGTTCTATTGTGAAGTTACGAGCAGCACTACGAGCCGTCCAGAAATTAAGCGGGTCACCTTTGTGAGTTGTTTCAGCAGGAGTAGTACATTCTACACCATATGTAGAATAACTTTCATGTAATTGGGAAGCAGGTACTTGCTTTTTGTCCCAGAATAAATCTCCTGTAGGTACTTCACATCCATCAATCAAAGCAATATCATCTTTGTCACTGATGGCTGCGTGCCATGAGAAATCAGCGTTATCCACCGCAGTTGCTACAATCGGCATAGCAGGATAAGAGCCAGAAGCAGGGATAGACTGCCCTGCAACAAATTGTGCCTCAATATTAGGACCAGCATTAGCAGGAGCCATATAGCGGTCAATGTTATGCACATTATCAGACCATTGTATAGTACCCGCATATCGAGTATTATTGCTACTCTCTTCGGTCATTTGTAACCAATCACCAGCACACTTGATTTCATCACGGTCAAGTTTCGCCACAAGAGCCAATTCTGATTCATATGTAACAGTCAAAAGATGGCGAGGAGTAAGACCAACTGGACAAATATCGACTACACCTGCTGTGATTCCTTCAGCGGTTTGTTGAGAAACAGGACCAGATGCGGCACAGCCTAATGCTGAACCATATGGAGAGAAACCAAGATTACCATGCCAAGCACCTAATCCAGCGCCATAGCCTGTTTTGATAGCGGTTCCAGTACCACTGGTACACGCAATAGGAATGTCAAATGTGTTAGTGGTCTCATTACTGATAACGAAATAATCATTGGATATGCCGCTATTTCCTGAGATGTACACTACGTCCCCCTCACTATATCCATGTCCCGCAATAGTGATACGAGCACCCTCAGTAATACCAGTGATTGCAGCCGCTCCTGTGATGCTCTGAGCAGACTCATCTGGGTCAGTGACCGCAAGAGTGTTGAGATATGAATATCGCTCACCATGCCAACCCACAGCACCAATTGGACGAGTGCGGTCAACTGCATCGACTAAACCACTGAAATGAACTGCAGCCATATGGTCTTGGCCGGAATTGACCTCTTGGGAATCATCCCAACCCTTGAATGCAGGGCGCTGATTATTGTGACGATGTGTAGAAGATTTAGACCAAATGTAGACTTTTACACCACTCAATCCATTCACTGTAGTTGAATTTGCAACAGTGTGATTCAGAGGGTCAATCAAACGAGAATTACTTCCATCAATACCAAGGGGGTCTATAGCGAGTTTGAATGTAATAAGGCTAGAATTTTCGATTTCTACTGAACGATATTGTCCAAACAAACCTGTAGCGGTCGCTGCATAAGCGTCACTTGTGACAATACTTCCATGATTACCTCCCTTACTGAGTCGCAGTTGTCCATAAGGCGGAATACCTAAATCAGCAAGTGTGAGTACATCTGTGTTAGTATTAGCCGTGGCACCTATTGGATTTGTAACTTGTACTGTACCAGTAGAGCCCGATGCATCATATTCACTACCTGCTAAATCAAGTTCAATCCAACCATATCGGTCTTGTTTGTGTGCAGTTTGGAATGAGGGAAGGAAGGTTCCACCAATGGCTTTGAGTGGGTCTCTTCCGGGGAACTCATTAATGGCAGTAGCCATCACTGCAGCGAACTCTTCTGCATTCTGTGCACGTGTAGCATCTACAACAACATAATCACCGTTAGAGTAAGTAGTTGTAGCATTGTAGGCAGTTGCGAGCACACCTGATATTCTAAATGCTGTTTTATTCTGAGAGGCTGCTGTGCCTGTAGCAAGTCTACGGGTGCTGATTGGTTGTGTGGGATTCTTCAATACGTGACCATCAAGGAAATGACCACCGGGGTGGTAACCACCATCCATACCCCACATAATGCCAGCATCACGTCGGAAATTGCCCAATGTACCATCTTTGGTTTTGTGAACCAAAGGATGAGCAGAAGGGGGAGGTGTCATTGTTATTGCTAAATCATTTCCACCAGTTATTGCATGCAACACACTGGCCACTGTAACAGTATTAGGACCAGTAGCAACTGCAGTAACCAAACCAATAGGTTTGCTTGTTGATTTATTCCATAATCGGTAGCCCACTTTAACAGTGCTTCTAACATCGGCATCCACTGCTATGACTACGGCACTTCCTGATGTACTATGACTTCCAGAGGCATTTGCGCTAATGTCTAATCTACGGAATTGGTCTCCGAAGTATCTCCCTTCTGTAACAATTTGATTGAAACCAAACACTAACCCTGCCCCAATAAATTGTGTAATACCTGCAGGTTTACCTTGTGGGGGTGACCAATTATCAATGAAGTTGTATCCAGCGTAATGGCTGGCTTGGAACTGAGAAGTAGGAGGTAAATGACTACCAGTGGCGCTTACCCCATTCATGCTTTTGTTATCACCGTGCCCTAATTCATTGGGAAGGAATTTACCCAGAGGGACCTTAGAGAATAGATTACCAGTTGTGACGATGTTTTCTCCTTGTGGTTCAGTGGCCGCAAAATTGTGTGGGAAGGCTTGACCGGGCCCGAAAATGATGTAAGTGGTCACATCACTAACACCGCTCTTATTGTAGCGAGCATGTTGATGTGGGAATCTCATAATGACCGGGGATGGTACAGTGACTGGGACTGTGACAACAATACTATTTGTGCTACCGAAATACAAATCTTTAGTGCCACTTTGAGCACTATCTGCTGGATGGTCTACACTTTGAGCAGCAGTCCATCCACCACCTCTTGTAATATCAGGACTCAAAAGGCTGTCTTGATTGAATAATGGAGGGAAAATTTGACCCTTATGTTGGTCAAGATATGGGGTACCGGGGAACATTGCCAATAATGCGGCACAGTCTATTGTACAATGAGCAGTAGATACTTCTCCAATATTCTGTAATCCAGCGCTCCCTGTGGGGCCCGCCGCATAAGGATGAGTGTAAAAAGAAGAGTAGTCATTTGGTGTTCCATCATTGATATCAAGAACAGCACCACTGAAACCACCACCAAAATACAGAGGCACACTGTGGTCGGGACTATCATCACCTCCTCTGAAATATAGCAATGGGACAGACTCTCCACTACCATGTGTGCGTAAACCATCAAAGAACATAGCCTGTTTACCTGCCCAAGCAGATACATATCCATCATTAGAACCACCTAAAGTATCAATGGCAGACACTAATGTGGCCCAATCGGCACTCTGTTCTCTGTCACTGTTTACGGTAACTAAATTCAAATTATGAACATGACCACCTGCGTCCCATTCTACATCTACTAAAGCCCATGATGTTTCATTCAACCATACTCGTTTTCTTTCTCCCCAACCAGTGGCCCCACCAATAGCAGATACAGCGGCACCTTTCGCTTTACCAAAGTGGAACATGAAATTTTCGCCTGCTGAAAAGGGAGAAACCAAAGTAGCGGTATCCATATCATCATTATCAATTTTCACAGTCGGGTTCTCTATTTTAGGTAGAATGAGGTCCCCCGGTGTGTCAATATATATCGTCCCTTGTAGATTTCTTTTCCATATTTCAGTAGATACTGGATTATTTTGACTATCAACAAGGACTGGGGTGGCGGTGTTTGAATTAATGCCACGGAACTTTGTTGTGATTGTCATGACTGTTTCTGGTAAATAACCAGCAGGTAAACGCTTACCTTGTTCCAAATGAGCATCAGTTAGGGCTGAGAAAGTCAATTGACAAGAGGCGGTTGAAGTCGCTGATGCACTTAAAACAAAAGTAGTATAGTCAGTGATTGATGCTATTGTGGTACCTGCAGGTATATTAGATGCTGAACTGGTGACTGTCATCCCCACAACTAAGGGAGAGGTGCTATCTACAGTAACAGTTGTATTAGAATTAGTATCGCCACTAACGTCTGTGAAAGAAAAGTTTTGACTCACATTTGCTTGAATGGCATAATCTGGACTACGTTCTACTTCAAACAAATCACTGAGTGCCTGCACCTGTCTTTTTGGATTGTAAGCACTTATGCGGATTGCATCTTTAGTGACTCCCCACTCACCAAAAGTGCGCCCATCTCCTGCGTACATTTCTCGACAATCAAAAGAGGTTTCAGATACACGTGATGAGTTAGGGTTGGGTAAATTGATAGCCTGCTCTACTGCTGCTGCAATTAATTCATCTGTCATCAATGTGGTCCAATTAATACGAGGAGATATGAGACAATCAGAAGTGCCACTCACTGTGGCTGAAAAGGTACAGCCCGAAAACGTATGAGTACCAGACCCATCTACATGAGTGCGATGGGTGTAAGAAACTGTGGCTAATGTACTACTGTACATAATTTGAAACACACCAGCGTCTGGGAATCCTAAATATCCTAAAATATCACTATGACTGATGTAACTGGTACCGTTATAGGGCTCGTCTAAAGTGATAGTTAATGTGGTACCACTACTACCTCCAGAGGCTATATTACCACTAATGCCAATATCTGGAGACGGGTAAGGATTCCACAAATTACCTAAATGGGTGTGAGCATTTGTACAATGTCCTGTAACTTCATCAGTGCTATACATATGACGACCTATAGTGAAACCACCATGAGATACATCACGGTCATCGAAATAAATGATTATTTCATCATCTAAAGTAGAGGGTAAAGCACCACTATTGTTAGTCAAGGGTTGGCCGAATTGACGATATGCCATACGCAATGTATGAGAATCTCCACGATGGTCAGTGAACCTCCAACCATACAATTGACCATTTTCAATAAATTCATCTTCTCGTTCCGCACTGGGTACGTGATTGGTATATCTTAGATTACTAATTGAAGAGCCCACTGTTTCACCATAAATGAAGCGGAAAGTATCATCCCCTTCTTGTTGACCAAAGCCCCACTTCCCTGCAATTGGTGAAAAACCGGGGACACCCGACATTGCCAATCCACCAAAATTGATACGAGCACGAGCAGGCTTACCGATTCTCAAACCATGTGTGACACTGTCATTAGGTGTACCAGACTCAAAAGACTCTCCAAATACAGTGTTGTTATTACGACCACTACTGATATTAGCGTTGTAATTAGCACCAATATTAGTAGCAGAAGTTGTACCAGTCAACTGAGAAGATATTGTCAATGGGTTGTTGAAATCAACATTAGACTCATCTTCTGGTATAATTTCAGATAATGTAGTAACAGGAGCAAAGGGCCGCCCGTCTCGATTGATTGGCATAGGTGCAGGGTGCATATTTTCCCCTAACATCTCATCAGGTTGACACCAGAAATTGCGGAAGCGGCCACCATGGCCAATTAAAAATTCAGGGTTGTAAGGGCTTTGACCACGACTATTGTCCATCCAAACACAGAAATTACGGCCACTGGCTCCGGGGACTGTGCTGTGAATCACAATACTGAAACCTTCATTCCCATTCCTATCTGTGACAACACGACCAATATGGGAGCGTATGTACCCCATGTGACTCCCACGGTCATGACTGGCAAATGCTTGTTCAATATCCCAGAAGGGGGCAGGGTCGTGTGTACTCCCAGTGGCCGCTAAATCTGCGTGAAGATGAGGAGCACTTGGGTCAACTAAACCCCCAGTGCGGTCTGTATGGACTCCGGGTGTGCCTAAATCTAAACGAGCCGTTTCTCCCAAATACTGAGAATTAGGTCTTCTCTCGTGACTACGACCATTGAGTGCCCCGCCTTGATTGATGAGTCGAATGACTTCTCGGGCTGCTGCTTCAATATCAGTAACTCCTTCTTTGACCCCTACTTCACCAAGGTCAACTGTGAGTCTACGAACGAAATCCATCTGTGTCCATTGAGGGAGATGTTGTAGGCGAGACTCTTCGTGTGCTGAGAGGTCTAATGTTGTTGAGCGAATACCTTTCAATGCAAGGAAAGCAGGGATGGCACGTGTACCGTCTGGAGTATCGAAAGTAGTAGCAACTTCTGTAGTCGTGCTATCTATTTCTTGATGTACATTAGCAGCATCAGTAGGGCAACAGGCCGATTCACTCGTTCGACTAATTGTGCCTTCACCTATGCAGCCACTATCTACAAAGTGTTCATGAGAAGCACCAATTTGGGTTTCTGTGAATGGTATGCCATCTGCTGCTGTTAAATCTTGAGCGGCAATAGTAAACCAATTACTGGTACCAATACCTCCTCCACCATGCCCATATGCTGCTTCCATAAATTCAGAGGCCTCAATACCTGATACCTTCTTATTTTCACTTAACTTACCATTGGCCACATCTAAGCCGACCTCATATGATAAATCACCATCAAGGTCACCATTAATGGTAGGCGCATCGGCCATTGTCTGAACTTGCATGAAGATGTCATGCATAGCAATGAATTCACGGTCATGTGCAGTATCATACAATAAAACTCGTGCAAAGTCCTCTGTTGATTGATAGGGGTCTATGTAAGCAACACGTGGAACAGTGTCGGTGCGGCCCAAAGTCGTCCAATTGAGTTCAATTGTTTTATTGACATGTTGAACAAAATTTTGCGCTGTTTCTAAACAAGTGTCACCAATCAAGAAATTCTCTATTGGGATGCTGTCTCTTGGGCGAGCAGTGGTGGTCCCCTCCCCCCCATTGAAATGTTTTGATATTTTAGTCTCATTATACACCCCTCGACTCTTTGCAAACAATCCTTCTACAGCATGAGGGTTCGTGTAATGCATATTCATCCATACAGTGTCACCATCACGCAGACCGCCGGGTGAATATGGATTGAGCCATTTCTTATTGAGCACAACATTATCTATTTCAACAGGATATTTGCGCCGATATAATTGCTCATCGTCCGCTAATGCGTGTGCCGTGGCCCCATGGAAAGTAATAGTTGTAGAAGCCACAGCAGTTACTGTCAAAACCTCATTTCCAGCATAATCACACACCACATCCCCTACACTGAATTGTGTAGTGGCGTCAACATCATCCACTGTGATGGAACCATAAACACCGGCAGCATATCCTGAACCATTGTTGACTAAAACGCCCGTGGCCGCCAATACATAGTAAAAACGATTGACGGTAATAATGTCCCCAGCACTTGGAGAAAAGCCACTTTCATTGGCAGTAGTGATTTCATTACCACTAATGTCTCCTTGCCCATATGTGGCAGTCCCTCCATCTTCTTCTATCAATTCAAATTGATATCCACTATAATCCCCCTCAGCGTGACCTGTGGGTAATTCAGAGGCGTCCTCTACAACAAGTGTACCACTAGTGAATGTTACCACTTTCGCAGTACCCCTCTTTACTTTCACATGTGGTAAGTGGGGATTGGTGCGAGGACCGGCACGGAATTCAACAGCACTGACATATTGACGCAAACCATAATCGACATTTCCACCTTGAGTTTGTACATTTGAGCGGTCATAATAGTAGTGTTTGCGCACTTCTAATGCCACGCTATCAATAATCGGATGGTCACGCAATGGTGTCAAGGCCTCTTCATATCTTGAAGGGGCAGGGAAAATAGCCGAGCCTTTAGCGTTAGAAATGAAATTGCGACTAAAAGCAAATTTACTCCAAGCATCTGGTACTACTAAGTAACCATCACTATGTACACTTTGGTATAGAACTGATTCACCATCTGGTAAAAAGGCCCTATGAACACGTAAAGCAAAGTCTCGTCCTGCAATATCTACTGCTTCGCCTTCTATAGAGCCCACAAAAATATTGGGGTTGTCTACATAAATATCAATAGTATTAGAGGCCGATTCAACAATTTTTGTTACTCTGCTGGCCTTTATCGCTTCACCTTTCAAATAAGCAATAGAGTGTGAATTGAGTACTTCTGGGTCACTGGGGTCAATATCAAAACAACGAGGACCTACAGGGTTAGGGGCCCACGTATGTGCGGTGTGTGTAGCGTCTATTGTTAATTTTAGAGAATTATCAGGACCGGGGAATATACCTTGGTCTACATTATCGAAGAAAAGATTAGGAAAAAGAGGTATTTCTGCCAATGCACGAGTAGACGCATATTGTGTCCCTAATTGATAATCATGATTCACACCTGATTGATTTTGGAAAAGGCGGTCATTGATTGTGGTTCCATCAGCGCAAACACTGTCCTCATTGAAATCTTTGTCTATGAATAAATAATCTCCAACAGTAAGACCTGTAGCGGCAACCCATAAGGCCAATGAAGCGAAATCATTACCATCCTCATCTATGTAATTACCAATAGCAGTAGTGGCACCCATAGTAAAGGCGGTGCCCGTTTTACCATTATAGTAGGCCGATGCCCCACCACTAGTGTAAACTCTCCCTTGTTTTGGGAAACAATATGTTCCCCAACTTGCGAGGTCAGTGGCATCATTATTGAGAGGATAAACAGTGATACCCGGTGCCCCACCAGTAGCAATAGCACTTATCACAGCACCACAATCACGACGAGTATTCCAACCTAAACGAGCAAGGGGGCTTGGGTCCCACGTGGGTTTTGTGTTGATGGCCCCCTGTCCCGGCCCACCCAATGTCACACTGACAACAGGTGCACCCGGCATGATTTCCTTGACTACATGAGAATCAGGAGACCCTCTGCCCTCAAAATCAACATTGCGTTGAGCAAGGTCATTCATGATACCGATTGCCTCAATCGTGGTGCGGCGGTCTTCTCCTTCCGATTCAATAATTTGTTTGATGCGTGCTTTACTCATGTAATAGTGAATAGAACAAGTATTGGCTTCTTGGCCCGGTAAAGTTCTACTAGTTTTGATTTTACGTAATTGAGCAGTTCGATTACGGTCACTAGGGTGAACAAGTAATGCCACTAATTGTTCATTTGATATAGCAGCGATATTATCAATGATGTCATATGTTTCAAATACATGAGTAGAAGTTGGAGCAGTTCCTATATCTGCTTCACCAGTTCCTGTTTTTGCTATAACAGGGTCACGAGTGACAATCAATTCATCAACATTGGCTAATTGCCCTTTAAGAGAAGAAGTTTGACTGTTAACGACCATTTGATGATGAATTGATTCATGAGTAGTTGATGCACCATCATTGCTTGTGATGAGTTGTGGGCTCACATTGGGCTCATCACTATCTGTAGATGGGGTATAATTCGGAGGTGTGCGACTTTCATCAAAGATATCTTCAGTCTCTGAACCCCCACTATCATCTCCTTGTAGACTATGTGAATCAATGATATGGTGTACATCGCCTTGGGCGCTGTCGATTCCTAAAGTGACAATACCTCCCGGTGCTGTTATTTTAGCACCAGCGGCGACAGCAGTGACGATTTTATCCAGAATAGTATCTCCATCACCCAATACAGTGGTTTCTACAGGTACAACTTTATCCACAAGAAGACAAGGAGCAGAGAGACTCATGGATGCCCCTGTCAAATCAACAGCATTATAGTGAATTTCTACATATGGAGCAAGACCTTGTGCTTTCAAACCAGACACTTCTAAAATAGCAATACGCACATCTGTTGGTTTGAGATGGGTACTACGGGTGTCAGCATCTACATTACTCATATTCTCAATCATCGGTGCTCTAAGTAAGAATGGCCTTGGGTCAAATTCAGTGGACCCGCTCACACCACCGATAGCCAAGAGTTTGCGAACACTATCTCCACTCAAACCATTAGTCACGATTTGATAACATATACCTTGGTCTAGTACATCAATGGCTGCTGCTTTGAACGCTTCATGAAATACATCAATTTGACTATTCAATGGAACATGGTCCTTGAGACCACTATGTGAAGCATTGAATTCCAAAGTGACCATATCACCTGTACCGTCAATTGATTGAGTAATGGTTTCTCGGTCAGCGTTCGGGTAACCTCGAAGATAATGATGCCCGTCTACAGCGGTGAGTGTGTGTCTCCCACTATGCCCTAATTGTAGAGTCGAAGATAGAGTATTTGGCCATTCTACCGCAAAAGGACGGGTTGTGGGGGCACTGTCTAATGAATCATAGGTATCCATCTGTGATGAATATACAAAACCATGTTGTTCAGTCCCACTCTCATCTACGCACATCTGTCCCGCTCTATCAATGGCTTGAGATGCGAAATGTGGTGGTTGGTAGGGTTTACCACTCCCACCATCAATGAGTAAATCACCAGCCACAAGAACAAAATGGTCATCGACATCGGCTGTTCGATTATGGAGAATACCACGCCGAGGCTTACTAGAAAATGTATTACTTGAACTGAAATCCAAATGAATGCTCTCAACTGTGAGTACACCTGTAGTTCCATTCACTCCTAGTAATCTCAAACGCTCTGGAGGCTTACGATTTGGTACGTAGGTAGTGCGATTAATGCAATCAGGATTGAAAAGAATGTTGTAAGGAGTGTGAGCAATGGCTATTGTAGCATCAGTTCCCGGTGTACTAACTCTATCTGCCACGTCATAGGAACCTTGTGAATAAGGGGCATCTGTCAATGTCACAGAACTATTGGTTGTGGCGTCATAAGCAGCACCTGTAATGATACTAATCAAACTCTGTGCATGAGTGGTAGAGATAGTGATACTGTTCGTGGTCCCATCACTCACAGCAGTGAGTGCCCCACTATTGAAAATAGTCGATTCAGCCACCACAGGCTCTTCAAAACGCCAGAGACCCAAAGAAGCAGGAGACGCATAACACCCAGATGGTTCAATTAACTGATTAGTGGGACCAGCATGAATATGAAATGCTTCTATATCACCACGAAACTCTCCACCTTTACCACCTATGTATAGGTCGTTACTAGTGTTCGCTATACGAAGAGAATCATTCATCTTGTGTCTCGCCACTATCTCAGTATTGACATACAATTTGATGAATGGAGGTTTGATTTCTGCTACGACATGTAACAGTTCTCTACCATTTATCGAAAGAGCAGATATCTCACTCTTGCCACTATCGAATGTGTTGTATGAACCATGAGCAGTTTCAATGTTGTGACGTGGGAAAATGAGACCGGACCATTTAGTGCTCTCTTTTAACGCTGTAGTCAATGTGATATTTTGATTCAAACCAGATTCATCTACGGCCACTACATTGAATGTCAAAGGGCCGGGCTCTGATATTGAACCAATTTTGAGTTGAAAAGACCCTTCTTTGGACGCTATAATGCCACCACAATCTGGTTTGACCCAAGCCTCGATAGAAAATATAGGAAAATCCGTGCTTCGCCCTGTGGGGTCTTGTTCTCCACCAGCAGTTTGACCCAATAATGTGCTGTCGTTCTTACCCAAGTTAGTAGGTGGACCAGTTTTTGAAAAGGTGGCTTGGGGTATCATTAATGAGTCGTTGACTCCATTAAAACGCAAACTATGACTAGAGCGACCACTAACAGGCACAATATCACATCAAATAATCCACAGGAAGGAAAGTCAATGTGAAATTATACACCGTTTCACCTGCTGAATAATTCATATCTAAACTCTGTACTGCGCCCAACAAACCAATATTTTGTGTATCATCTCCTTCGGGGCCACTTTCGTGAGGAGCCAATGCTGCTTCTGCTCCTTTTTCGTTCTCTGACACACTGCTTCCAGTGGGCATGTGAAATACACGCACATCTGACTCTTGACCTGATGTTGCATTCACAAAAGATTTGAATGGAATCTCAATCCCTCTGATATAATCACCAACATCCTCTCGCATTGCTGTCATCAGTAATGGGATACCTATTCCAATCGTCGCAGTAAGGGCACCTATCACACCTACAACCCCTCTCTCTATATTGGATATAGAATCATTGCTGTTATTCATGATACCTAACAGGTCTTGCACTTTGTCACCCGCAGACCGCCTTTTTACTTCTCGTGAACCCCTGTAAAAACTCCTGACTATTGGTATGTATGCTCCTTGAGGGCGCTGCCCAGTAACAACAACATCGTCTGGAGCAGATTTTGTACTGAATACGTCAGGAGTTGATGTAGTGATTGCGCCTGCTACATCTGCTACTATGTGCACCAGATTAGGGAAGGGAGAGCCTGAGACAGTGGCTGTAAAAGAGTTTCCGGGTTTACTGCTATATGCAGTGCTGTTGATGATTGCTGCTAAATCGGTCACTATATCAGTTTTCGAGGTGTCAGATGGGCCATCCATAGTAATAGAAAAATAATCAGTACCACTAACATCAACAAAAGCCCAACTTACACCCCCTGAACCCGTTGTGCCTTTGATGAATTTGATAAAGAATTCATTACCAGAAGCGTCCTCTAATCGAATCCAATTTCCATCATAGGCTGTTCTGATATCATCATAGGAAA
>Ga0208299_1001276_pt1 | contig 19319 bp, 7 predicted proteins | sample 15_taG_FD_184089 | JGI IMG/M metagenome (GOLD analysis project Ga0208299, IMG submission 184089) | Marine viral communities from the Subarctic Pacific Ocean - 15_ETSP_OMZ_AT15312 metaG (SPAdes) (version 2) | ecosystem: Environmental > Aquatic > Marine > Oceanic | place: Pacific Ocean | collected...
AAAATCAGTATCCCCCTTTTCGTGCGGGGTTATTAGATTTAAATCATCTCTCATGTTATCCATACTTTTTCTAGATTGAATTGCCTGCTGGAGAGCTAGAATAGCTACTTGAGCTCTCATGGTTTCTGTGTCAATCTCATGAAACTTAGGGAATAAAACCATGAGATCTTCGAAGTCCCGGTCGAAGCCGCTATCTCTATCCACCTCATTCGCCCAAGCTCCGCTTTCTTTTAACCTTTGAATAAACGCTGCTTCGGGCGTAGTGAACATCTCATCGGTTGGGGTTAAGATCCCCATGCTTAACTCATAAGCCATATTAGCTGCCTCTAGGCTATAAGGAAGCTTACCGAGAATTTTATCTGGATTAGTAGCAATAACTAAACGACGGACCATAAAAGCAGCGGCATTGATCAGTGGATCAATATTTTCTCTAGGGTCCCCCTGTATCCGGTCTAGGTTGTATACCTTGGATTCTAACATCCAACTATACAAGCCTTCGTTTGGCTGCCTCACACCCTCGAAGGAATCCAGTAGAATCCCTTCACTATGGATCAGTGCCACCATAATACTTACAGTACCTCTTGAGGCAACATCTCCGCCTCTGGCTGCTTTGATTAAGGTTCTAAGCTCTTCCGATAAACCGATTCTGGTGCTATCTAACCCATCACTCGCCAGTCTCTGTATAACTTCCTCAAGCACCGAGATTCGGGATTCGAGCCAAGGTATTCCTTGATCAATCCCTAAGTCCACCTCCCCCCTTTGGAATAAATCTAAATCTAATAGGTTTCTATTCTCGGCATCTGAAGCGAAGGTTTGGTTCTCTGTTCTGGGTGCTGCTTTACTATCTGGTAAAGAAGACTGCTCAATAATCATATCCAAAGCTGTACTAATTGAAACGGCCCGCTCTGTCTTTGCGTCGGTAGTAAATCCAAGAGCCCTATTGATAGAGTCTTGTAAGGAATCCGCTCTTACCGCAGTCCCATCTGGCCCCTTCTTCCACCCAAAGACTTTACCAGCTAAGGCAGCTTGTTGGAAACCATAAAATACACGATAGTTATCTATAGTACTAAACATATCTAAGATAGCTTCAGGAGTTAAGGCAAGCGTAAACTTACCTGCTAGTTTAGGGAACTCTCTAGTATACTGAGCTTTGAACGTAAACCCGGCTTCAGCCAGTGGGTGTCTTGTGTGTGAACTTACAGTAGTCCCTCGTCGATCCACATCAGCTGGAATTATATTCTCCATCGACATCTCTACAGTCTTGGTGTCTTGGTTAAACGTCATATTAAAGTCTACGTACACAGTCTTAGCCGCTACTTCTGGATCTAGGGCTATACCCCTAGCGATGGACCAGATATCTTTACGATCCTCTAGAGCTATCTCAGACTCCCATCTATGGGGATTCTTTGCAAAATCTTCAGCAGCGTACGGTTGACTTCCATCTTCTCGTGTATATCTCCGTAGAGCCCTAACCCAATACTCCTGTACTAACAACACAGGCAAGTAAGACATAGCATCTCTACCTTGGGGAATTCTACTACCCACAGTAATAGATGCCTTGTCTACAAAGTCTCCAATACTTTTAATTCCTTTGTCCTTCATCCAAGTCTGAAGTTCTGCTTGTTCTTCTGTGTTTGCGATGATAGGCGTACCTTCAAACATAACCGGTCCTAAGGATATCTCCTCGGAGTTTGGTAGAGGTACAAGGACACTGTCCGTTAATACCGAGCCCCATGTTTCTCCTTCTCGGATTAAATCCCGAAGAGCGGCTGGCATATCAGGCCTCTCTAAAACGATATTCGAGTGTAGCCTACCTTTCATGTGTCTCTGCACTTCAGACAGTAAATGAAGATCCTCTAAATAGGATTCCCTATAATTCTGAACTTCGTCTTGTGATTGTGCGTTCCTTGCCCTTAATACATACTGCTTCTCTAATTCCGACATCTTCTGTACTAGGAAAAAGTGAGGATATAAGGTTGCTGGATCTTTATATACGTCCGCAAGCATAGTAGGACCATAGGTTCTACGAACGAAGTTATCTACGCCAGTCATAATCTCAGCAGCCATTAGGTTTTCTTTCGGTGTTCTATCGAATAACGAGAGATAGTCTACCACGGTCCCTTCTAAATGTCCGGGATCAAAGGTATAAGGGGACTTCCAACCCCAGATATTAGGATCTTCTTGTGTCTTACCGGGCTCACTCCGTGTGTCATATAAAGGCCCGAATATTTTTATCAGTTTATCCTCAATCACCTTCTCTTGGAATGCTAAGATACCCCTGTCAGAAAAAGGCGTACGCGCGTACAAAGGTAGCGTAGCTAAGAGGCCTTTCTGCTGGGAGGTCTCGATGTATCGATGCTCATCGACCTCTGGATTCCCGTAGCCTTGCTCAGCTACCTTCATTTCCTTAGCTTTTCTTGGGGAGAAGATACCCAACATCTTCTTGATTTTTGAAGACAGCGGGCCCAAACTCTCTTCAATAGCAATCTCTCTAGGTAACTCTCTTGCCATTCTCTTCTGGTGTTCCATGTGTTGTGAAAAGAAGTTCCCATAGAAGGCCGAGTCTGAGTCTTCGGCTGTATAGTTCGGGAAGATTGAAGTAGGAAGCTTTCCTTTCCCCGCCCACCATAAAAGCATTTCGCGATAGATAGCGTTCTCAATCTCCACCTTTGCTTCTTCTTCAGTCATTGCGTGAAGAGGGTTGTCTACTACATCGAACAGCCCCAGTGTCTCATCTGCTCCGGGTATAGCTAGATACTCCTCAAATAAAGCCGCAGCTCGGGTTTGATTCCATTCTTCCCCTGAGTCTTGAATCTCCTTCTTCTTCTTAGCCCAGAAATCAGTAAGACCGGTATAATCGGGGTGGTCTAATCTGGCCGCTACCCTCTCTACAACCTGTCCTGTGAGGTTAAATTGTCTTTGCATAGCTTGGTATAATCGATCTGACGAAGGTGCGGTACCGACATCAAAGAATATATTCTTACCCCTGAAGTGACCTACTTGATCTTCTATACTTAGTCCCGAGAATCCGAATACTTCTTCCATGATGTGCATTCGATCTATATTCATTCTATGAACGGATGTATTAACTTTATTCATACCCCTGAAAGCACCGATCTCTACTTGAGGATGCTCTATTCGCCAAATCGCATTAAGCTCGTTAATAACATCTGTGTCTACTACAGTCTCTCCGAACGTCTCTCTCGCTTTTTGTAAGACTAATTTGGTCGCGGCTAGCTTATCTTTATATCTCTCCTTCAGCTGTGCTATCCCGTCTGTGTCATTTTTTCCATAGGTCAGCTTCGCAGCCTTCATGAGCTGGGCTTCGAATGTCTGCTCTAGGTCATCAACGGTAGTCAGTGTCGGGGCGGTTTCTTTTTCCTCTGCTGAATAATCCATCTTCTCAATTCTGTGGGTCTTAATTGCGCCACCACTGACTAACTGAATATCCGCTTCTCCTTCAACCTCAGGGGTCAACTCTGCTGCGGCTTTCCGTCTCTCAGCAAAAGTAGAGTGGATGTGTTTCAGAGCTTTCGTTTCTTGAGAACGGGCTTGATCTATCCCCAGATACTTAATAACAGCCGTACGGAGTTGGGGGGATACTCCTGTTGCTGTGTCTTTTAGTTTGAGACGTGAAGTATTTGCTCGTGTCGGCTTGGCTAACAACGCCTCGTTTATAGCAATCCCCATCATCGATGCCGATTCTGTGTAGATTAGTCTACCTAAAGCCTTTATTTCCCCTCTATTGTTTTCTAGAGATAGATCCTCACCTAGGACTTCATATAATGATTCTAACGCCTGCCACCCCTTTTGATCTTTCATAGTGCCGCGTGTCTTCCCAGCCAGATGGAATTCTTTGTCAAAGTTATCCATGCCAGCTTCATATCCCTGTCTCAGCAAAGGAACCTTCATTACATCTCGAAGGGCCTGTAAGATCCTACCCTTTTTATCGCCTTTCGCGATAGCCTGTTTAATACCCTCCACATCTAAACCCTCTGCCAAAAGGAAGGCATCTGCCATAGGCCCTAGCTGCTTATATAAAGAAGATCCTCCTTTGTCTCTCATATTCGCAATTGCCGTAGCTCCTTGGGAAATACCTAGAGCATACATGTCGTTCAGCTCTTTCTCTGTTGATGTATATTTTAATAGAGTCTCAAGCAGACCATTCTCTTTAATTTCTGCTGCTAGTCCCGTATGACCTTCGGTTTCTAGGAAGTCTATTACTCTAGGGATGGCCTCAGGGTCGGCTGCTAAAGCCTCGATCTTCCACTCCATGGAACCGCTGCCTACTCTATCAGCGTGGCTTGCGCGGCTATATAATTCTGTGTGACTTAGGTCGGGGTTCTCCGCTTTCCACTCCCTGTAAAGGGCATTAGAGGAATCGATAGAGGCCTCAGTTAATCCTCTTAGGGTGGGTCCCATAAGTTCCATAGAGAAGACCTCTCCTAGGATCCATTGCAATGGGCCTCTGATGTCATCACCATGGCTAATAACCCACGAAGAGCCCTTGTAACCCTTCTTCAGTCTCAGCCCCCCTTCTGCGATTGTTATTTGATCGTGGATCAGACTGACACCCATGTTCTGAAACGTCCACATCTGCTCGAATAGTAATTTCTTTAGAGTCTCTATACTAGGTATTTTCATATGAAGATCACCACCCGCGAGTCGTGGGCTTTGAGTAAAGCCCGGTTCAATACCTAAGACATCTGGGGTTCCTTCTGCGTTATACTTTAAACGCCACTCTTCTATTAAAGCCTTTATTTCCGGTGTGATTTCTAATTCAAAGATCGCCTTCTGTCTCAAGAAGTACCTGTGGCTGTTAGTCATCTCTGCGAATTTACTGAGAGGTACGATATCTACTCTATTCCCTTCTCCTGTCCGGGGTCTAGTAGATCGTTTTGAGGCTCCATACTCGCCGTGTGTCTCATCGCGGACAGCCTCTGAGTCTCCTTCGTAGGAAGTAACACTACGGTAAGACCCTAATTCTTTTCCTACCAGTAAATCTACGATACCAAAACCAATATCCATAGGTGAGGCCCAATCTAACTCACCATTACCAAACTGCACAGGTGACCAGCTATCCTCACCTAATGGAGTTATTCTATGAAAGTTATCCATAATATCCGAAGCGGTCTGATCGATGTTGTTATTATCAGAAAGTTCTAAGTTTAACGCCTTTCGAATATCCGTTATAACCCCATCTTTGTCACTACCTGTTCTTGTTACCGTTACTTGCCCCAAGCGTTTGGAGATTGCCTCTTGAACCGCATCCAGGAACATTAGTTTGTTCTTTGGGTCTGATTGTATATGAATACCCATAAATTTATCAATATGGGAGATAAACCCCTGAGATGTGTAGGCCTTGATTAGCATAGGCTGTAGAGCCTCTCTCAAATTGCTGAGGAAGTCTCTTGTAATGAAGAGATTCTGATTCTGTGGGTCGCCTTCCAAAGAATCCTCGATCTTGGCACCTAATTCCACAGCCGCGTCTCCTACCCAACCATTTAGTGTATATAAAGCCCGTGCGTGGTGTTCTTCTGCGATAGTCATTGCTACCGTTAGGTTATACATACTAAACTCACTATCCGGATCGACAGCCGCGTCTCTAAATATAATATTAACTCCTAATCCCCTGTCTGCTAGATCTTCAACCGCTGCCAACGCACGCGATATCTCTGCCATAGGGATCATTATCTGTCCGCCCTCGTTTACCGCGTGTCCTGAGAACTGGAGTTTTTTAAGTTGAGCTACGAACGAAGACCAAGCGTTTACTGATCTAATTGTTCCTACCCACCCCTCGTCTCCTATTGATCCCGGCGAACTCTCTTCGAGTACAGTAGCCATATCGCTGGTTGGTATCGCCAATGATGTCCTCTCTTTAATACGTCTTACTAAAGATCGTAAGTCTGCTCCTGTTTCGGGAACACTGGTTTCAGCGTTCCTCCTGACATCGTCATGAGCGTCCTTCAGTAGGGCTCTGGCTTCTTCTTTCGAATACTTTGTATCTTGAACCTTCTTCTGAGCGTCTCCTTCTAAATTCTTAATACTTGCCCGGTAAGCCTTCGCTTGTTTGGATGTCGGAGCTATCCAGCCCTTATCAGGAACCATCTTTCCATCTACTTCTACGTCTACTGTTTCCATTAACTCTCTTAGAGTAAAGGAGGCCTCTTCTCCATCCTCAGTTCGCTTTGCTATCTCTCTCTCAAACTGCTCCTCTCGAACACTGAGTCGCTCTTCTACGTGCATTCGAGACAAAGAACCGGCTATTGCAGCCTTTGTACGATCTAAGTCTCTCGATAGGATTTTCTTATACCGAAAGCCTATTTTACTTACGAGGTTCTTTAAGTCACTATCTACCTGTAAGTACTTCTCCCTGATTGCATTATATTCTGTTCTTTCATCTGACTCATTAGCTAAGTCTATTGTATTATTTAATGCTTCTGTGGCTTCGCGGTGTAGTGTAGTAAAAGCTTTAAGTGATATTGTTTTTTGAGTAAGCTTCTTATCAATCCTTTTTTCAATCTGTGCCACTTCCCTTTTTAACTTTTCCATACGTTTCTTAAAAGCTTCTGTTACTTCTGTCGTACCTATTCTACGCATCATATTGCTTATCTGACGAAGCTTACTTTTATGCTCGGCCTCTAGGGTCATGGATCCCTTTCCATCGAATGCTAATCCGAAAAACTCTCCTATCCTATCTAATCTCGATGACCAGATTTCAAGTCGCCTCCACTGTTTGACAGCCGCTTTATGCAGTTGGCTAGCTAAATCTTTTCTTTCGTTCTTTAGTCGAGTAGCTTCGCTTTGTTCTTCCGTTGTAACAAACTCGGTAAGCCCTGTAATCTCTGCCAAGGAGTCATTGAGCTCGGTTAGTAATCCGTCTAGTTCCTGACTGGCTGTGTCATGATTATTGATCTCAGTCTCTGCATCAGCTCTAGCTTTTGACTCTATATCAGTATCGTCTCTTGCTGCTATCAATGCTGCTTTTTCTTCGGCCCTCTCTCGTCGTAGGGCCTCTAATTGGTTTTGTTGCTTTGCGGCCTTTTCTATCTTCGCTTCTATGGTTGGTGAGGCCTCACCGTCTTCGTCGGTACTCTCACTGCCTTCGTCGGTGCTCTCACTGTCTTCGCCGGTACTCTCACTGTCTTCGTCGGTGCCCGGCTCGCCACCTTTGGGCTTCGGTTTTTTGCTGGGAGTGCTGGGCTTATGTTTCTCAAGGTAATCAGCTACAGCCTTCGATACATCTGACAGGCCCTTTATGACTCCATTAACTCTTGCAGCAGTTCCTGCCTCAACCTCCTCCACTTTTTTAACGACCATTGCCATCTTTTCTTTGAAGTCGAACCCATCCCATTCCTTGGAGCTTGTAACTGATTCGCGGTGTTCGGCTTTTAGGAGAAGTTCTGGGTTCGTCTCCACAAGCCCGATAGCATCCTGAAAGGTTTTAACATTCTCTTCTGTATTAATAAGATCCTGTAGGAATAAGATGTTCTGAATACGTAAACCAATTTTTGCTTTCTGTTCTTCCGAGACTTCTCCAGTCAGATTCCTCAAGGTGGGATCCTCTTTGACTCGGTTAAAAATATCTTCCAGCAATTCTTCTTCTGTATGCCCTATCTTATTTCCTTCAGCGTCCTTTAGGACATCAATCTCCTTTGTCACTCTTTCCATGATTTCCGCTGTTCGATGGGGAGGTATGTTTAACCCGTCGAACATAGTAGCTAATGTCATGTTTAACTTCGGATCGGAAGAAGTTCCAAATTCTCCGAACGAAAGTGGGTCGATCTCATCTTTTAGTAACTCATCTAACCTAGCCCCAGTAGCTTCTAAAGCCTCGATCTGAGCCATAAACCCATCAGCTAACTCCGGCTGCATGAAGATCTTCGTTCTAGCGTGTGTGTCTAGGATGTTTCTTGCTAGTGTCCCCTTGCTTTTGTTAGCTCGCCAGCGAAGGGGCTTTGCAAGAGCAAAAGTTCCTAGACCACCTGCTACGAACCCGCCTCCGGTATAGACACCGCCTATTATGGGGTTAATGACGGGAGAAAGGACTGCTTCAAACGCCGTTTCGACGGCGATTCTCTTCCAACTAATAGAATCCTGATGCTCTAAATAGACTCGTCTTCGTTGGTTTGAGAACTCCGCTAAGAAACCTGTTATAGTACCTTCAATCATATGGCCCGGTATGTCCATTCGCCGTCTCGCCCAGAATTTTGCGTGTTTGTACGTTTGCATCCGATTACCCCGTGATAGCCATAAGGTAGGTCCTATCGTCTCTGGTAAATATCGCTGTGCCTTTTGCAGAAAGCGAGGGAACTTAAGAAATCTCCTAGCACGATTTATCTTATTAGCCGCTGAGGACATTTTGTAGGCTATAGCAGCTGCTCCCGCGCCTCCAAAAGTACCCAGTGAGAGTACAAGAGATACCGCCGTACTTGTCGCTAAGTCTGGATCATTAACAATACCATTCACTAAAAGATTCTTTGTCCAGTCCGCAGCAATAGCTAACCCACTGTTCGTGTCCCAAAAGTTTTGAACTGAAGATGCTACCGTTCTCTTGCGAGCTGCGTCAGCTAACCGATAGAAGAACTCAACAGGGTTCTTTGTCTTCTCTGTGATGTCATACATCAGATCTACCGACCCTAGACTATTTAATAATCTCTGAAACCTCTCGGGATCTCTCTCCATTAGGAGATCTACAGCCTCTTTAGGATCCCATCCGATTGGGCTCACGTCCAGAAGTGATTCAGTAATATCATCGCCTAAGTGACCTAAGCTTCCAACCTGATCAAGAATGTTCCACCCAGTCAAATTAAGACCGCTCTCTAGAAGATCACTCTGGTTTTCGGACAACGAGAGCATACTACCTTCGTACATATCCTCGGTATACAAAGAACGAATTCTATCAGCTACATACTTAATGTTTGCTGTATTCTGTGCTGTATAGCCTGTCGTGTAGTCTTCCATAAAGCCTTCAGCTGCGGCTGTGTTATAATCCAAGAATCCTCGATATGCATTCCCACCAATATCATGTTCTGCTCTTCCTGCGAGGGCGGCTCTACTCCATTCCCCAGCTACCGGGAGACCCATATAGCGTTGGAAAGACTCCTGTCTTTTGGTGTCTAAATCCTGCTCTAATTTATAATTAGAAGGATATAAAGGAAGGGGCCGATTAGCCCAGTTATTTATACTCATCGAAAACTCCTTAGTCTGATGTGATGTACTGTGGTTTTTCTAAGGCACGTCTAACTAGCGCACTCTTTTGGGGAACACTTTCGAAAGGATTTTCCCAGCCGTGTTCACTAGAATATACAGGGAGATTCTCTCTTTCCGAAGTCGTGAGTGTATCCTCCCTCGGTGGTAGCAATACCCGAAGTCCGGGAACTGGGACTCTTGTTGCTGGTCCTCCGTCCGCTGCCGGGAAATATATATATGATCTGAGAGGGTTAGTTGGGTTCCCTGACTCCCCTCCGAATTGTATTTGGATTTGATCGTAATGATCCTCAGAAGAATGAATACCATAAAATCCCATCCCAGTGCCTCCCGGCACATATCGCCCAAACAAACCTTGCGTGAGGTTTGCAGAAGTTCCTTGTCTGTCTAGCTCCCCGCTGGCTTCTAGTAGGTATAAGAACTCAAGAATAAAGTCTCCGACCTTAGGCGACCAACTCTCCACGTCGGTGGCTCTCACCGCCGAACTGAACGCATCCCACTGCTCTTTAGTTTCTATATCTTTTTCTCCAAGAATAGGGTGCTTTATCTTACCGCTGAACCAATCGTCAGTTCTATAACTCCTAGAGAATTGTTGTATCGTGCCCCGGTGCAGGGTTAATCCCATCTCTTGTGCAGTCTCGTCCCGCTGTCTAAAGTGAGCACCGAAGGATTGGCCTGTAAAGGGTCCCTCCCTACTGACTCTTTCAGACAACTCGAAATATCGTAGGGCATCCTCGGATTGCATGTATTCTTGAGTTTCCGCAGTTTTATCTGAAAGGTACTTTATTAATTGCCGGGCCTTGAATGTGTCATCAGTGTTGTTTAAATCGCCCCGACTTATTAAACCCCTAAGTCTGTCTAGTCTTTCTTTAGTTTCATCCTTCTTTCTTATTAAAAGCTCAGCAGCTGCTTCATCTTCTGTTTCGTCGATCTCTCGCTTAAGGTCTCCTATTTCTTCCTCAGCACGCGTTATACGCCTTTGGATGTTGTCTCTTCTAGAAGACTGTGAAGACGCTCTACTTAAGTCAATGGTTATCGGTGGAGACACCTCTTTCCCGTTAATCACACGAGCCGGTATAGTAAGCCTATCAGGTAGTCCGGAAGGAACCAGTCTGGTGAGGTCAAAATGTTCTACCACTAGGTCAGCCAGAAGGGCATCATCCCTCTCAGGCTTTGCTGAAGTATGTGGAATCCAATAAGATACAAAATTCTGGGAATTTCTAATTAACCACTGCATAAAATTAGGGCCAATAGGGTCATCTTGTCTACGCACCTGCGATACACTTGTCCTTAGTGTATTGAGTTCCAGATCGAAAAACGAATTCCCGTGGACTACTGCGGATAGTTCGAGGCCGGTAGTCCCTAAGCTATTCGATCCCCCGCTAACCTTACTTCTGTCAGCTGGCGTAGCTTGATCAGTCTTACTAAGAGCTGTGGCCAGTTTAGGATCTAACAGGATCGGAGGACCATCTACTGTAACTTGTGTATCTATTGGGGAATCTTCTCCGGTAATCATTGCGCCTAGGGGCGGGAACAATTTAGCGAAGTTTAAGATATCTACCTTGTTTGTCCCATCACCCGGTGTACCTAAGCTCAAAGCAACGTGCCATAATTTTTCTTGGTCTACTCCTTGGTAATTTTCTCGTTGCCTTAAGGAGAAGATATGCCTCACGGCAGCTTGTTTCCAAGCACTCTCTTCCTCAGCCCACTTCACGATAGCAGAGCCACTGCCGTATGCTCTACGAACATAAGCCTTTAGGTAATCGGAATCACCGTCTTGTTCTAAAGCGGTGACATCCCATCCCTGTGTGGCCAAATACGCTATGCTTTCTAGTGTTGTTGCCGCAGCTAAGGATGCTGAATTGTTTACTTGATCTAGCTCCACAATCTCCGCTAATACACCGTCTGCTATAGACGTTCCTACGGTTGTTTCGATATTCCTATGGTAATCTTGGATGGCTTTAACAACCTTCGGTAGTAATGCACTAGCATGAGACGCTAAGGCTAGTAACTCATTTGGGTTATTTAAGTCTAAGGCGGGATCTAAAAGACCACCACCGCTTGATCTTTCTAATAAGTTACTAATCATTAGAATGCCGGAGAAAGCTTCCGGATCGCTTACGCCCAAGATGTCAGCTACCCCTAAATAGGTCGACTGTCCTCCGCCTTCTGGAGCTTGTGTAAGGTAATTAGACGTGATCAAAAACTCTACTGCTCTCTTCACATTCTCCTGCTCACCCTCGGTGATCGTATCTGGATCATACTGCCTAAGCAAAGCGGATAAGCTTGTAATCCCCTTCGTAGCCCATGCTTTAACCTGCGCTTTTAGTGGCCCGTCTGTGCTCATCGGGAACCTTTCTTGGACATTAGCTAGTGTTGTGATAGTCGCTAAGAGTTCGGGAGGGGTCATCTGTTCGAAAGGTATTGTAGGAGGCCCCATCGGAACAGCCCTTATTAGAGGGAATACGCGTGCAGAAGAGCCCATCTGAGAGAATACCTCTTCTCCTAACAGAGCCCTCAGCTGCTCAGAATACATGTTATCCACTAGCTGTGTCATTATCTGGTGGCCTTCTATAACGACTGGGTCCGTAGAATTAGCATAAGCTGCGCTGCCTAATAAACCTATGGGATGGGATTCTATAAACCCAGACACGACCCCGGTTTGGAGCGTCAGCAATGCCGTGCTTGCGTTAGTATTGTCCGCATTACTCTGGTTCTTCGACGCAAAAAGCTCATGACCATGTTTTGAAGCCGTGACGTAAGCGTTTAATATCTTATTAGCAGTACGGTATCCGTACTGATCTAAAGCTTCTGGAGCAGTCATACGAACCATAAGATCTTCTAATTGATCCCACGTCTCTATTTCTAGGCCAGCTCCAGTATTAAAAAACCGTAGGATGGCTTCCTTTCTTGTCCTGATTGGGGTATTAGCATTGACTCTCCTCTGTAGACTTTCCATCTCTCTTTCATTAAAGACGATAGCAGCTCTTAAGATAGAAAGTAGTTTTGGGTCTCTTTTTTCCCCAAAGATCTGATAGTCCTTCGGTATCAAGCCCCTCTTTTGCCAATGCTCTAATAGACTCTTAGTAGTAGCTCTCATGCTCGGAGAGATGATCGACTCTCTCGAATCAAGCTCTAGAAGATTATACACTGTTCGCATTGTATTCATTTCCAACTGACCATGATACCTAAGCCATTCTTTCTCTGAGCTAAAGTTTGTATCAGTACGTCCATGGATAATGTCTGATTCGTATTGCTTAAGAAGACTTAAGGCATTCGTTTGATATGCAGTCAGTGCCTGTGTTTCCTCGACAGGAGGAGGAGTAGGGACAGAAGCTGTGACTACATTCTTACTATCTAAAGCATCCTGCGTAACGGCTGAACCATCTACGTGAGCCTGAGTATCAAAATCTTCCGAGGTTCTGAGGATAGCTGGATCGATAGCCGCAACTTTAGCTTTGAACTCCTCTGGCATTGCACTAACTGTAGGTTCCCAAGGCCTCAACCCTCTTATTTTATTTAGGTTTTTTTGGTGGGCCCGTTCTCTCCTAAGCTCTAGATTAGCCTCAGGCTCTACTTTCTTACCACCTTTATATCCCCATTTGCTCCGAGGGATCAGCTCACCGACTACCTCTTCATCCTCTAAAGCTTCTTTAATTAATTCAACTACATCTCTATTCCCGAAAGAGGAATCACCACTGTTTCTAGTAATATAATTATATACATACTCTTTTAGATCATTACTCAAGTGTCCGGGTTTATCTGCTTCAGGGGACTGACTGAGAAGAATTATATCAATAGTATACTCCACTAGCTCCCCTAACGCCCTACCCGATGCTTCGTCCCAGCTCTGCCCATCGGCTGCTACAGCCTTAAGACCATTCGGTGTAATACCCTTTAGCGAGGCTTCGGTGTTTGTCCAGTATAATAATTGGTCGGTAGAGGTTGATAAAGTATTCCCTAAGGTTCTTAATACCCCAACCTCGTTCTTGCGTTGTTCAAGGACTTGAGGACTTATGCCAGTTTCAAACTCCTCTCCAGTCACTACAGTAGCATTTTTTGAGATGCCGCCTTGACTTGGGAAAATGATTTCAGAACCCTCTTGAATCACAAGGTTTGAACTACTTACACCCAATGCTTCAGGAGTCTCTCCATCTCCAGAGACAGCTTCGGCTATACCTCTAGCCCTCTCGTCTACCTTTGCTTTATTAATCCCCCTCTTTACATTATCAGCCTGCTCTATATACCTCGTATCAGGGCTTTGTGGTTGTACCATAGAGCCTTGTTCTTCTGTTTTTCTGCGTAGTGCTTCTAGTTCACTATTTTTATCAGAAAGAATCATCGTCTCATTCTCCTTATATCCCGAGGTCGTGGGAGTAAGACCCAATAACCCGCTAATATCTCGTCCAGTTCTTTCTCTGACGTGGGTAACTCGAATATATTACCGGCAATGGAATTAAGAGGAGACTTCTTAGCTGAGTATTCCCCAAACCCATCCCTAGTTAAGTCCTCAGAGCTGATCTCTTCAGCCCAGTCCCGAAGTAGCTTGTCTCCTGCACTCCCAAATTCAGAGGGTGTGTTTTCATTAATGACCCGAAGGCGGTTATAAACATATTCTCTTAGAATTACCCTAGCTGTACCATCAGACTTCACTCTATCGATGAAATCTTCGAGTCCTATCGCCTGAACTCCTATGTCTTCTGTTGTTTTATCTAACAGTCTAGTAGGTAATACCCTCTTTGGGGGCAGGTCGCCCATAGACTCTGCTGTACCTACACTGTACGGGGTTACTGAGGTCGGTATTACTAAATAGTCTCGGGTTAGGACATCATAACCATCATAAACTCCTAAGTCTTCTAGTTTCTCCACGAAGTTTACTTCAGCGAACATAGAAGACTTTATGTCTTCAACCCAATCTTCCCACCCCTTAAGATATTCTATATGCCGTGTGTACGCAGCGGCCCCGCCTAATTCAGCTTCTTGATCTTGGAACGTATTCTCTTGGGCTGCGTCTCTAACTCCCTGATCATTCACATCTCTTGTATGTCGTTTATCTCGTTTATCCCGCTCCTCCGACATGGATTCTCTGTATTGATTCCAATCACCGAGAGGGGACGTTGGTTGAGTATACATCCAATCAGGAGTTTCTCCAATAACCATAGGTTTCTCTTCGGGCTCGGTTTCACTTACAGGTTCGGAGCTCTCTGTATCCTCTTTAGGCACCGGAATAGACTCATAAGGGGATAACTCAATAATATTTTCATAAGATAATCTTCTTTCTTCCTCGGGTGTAAGAATTGGATCGACCATAAATAACTCGCGGGCCTCTCTCAAATCCGCTGCTTGTGCAGAAGTGAGGTTATTATTTTTTACGAGATTACTAAGTGATTGTAAAGCTCTTGTTTTACTTCTAGACTTTTCTGCGGGAGTTGGTCGGCGTTCCAAATACTCATGCTGTAATCCATCTCGATTACGGAAAGGCGGCTGAGGTTGATCAGAGATAGGATCTGGAAGCTGTTCAAAATCCTGAGAGTTTTCAGCGATAATTTCATCGGTACTCCCGCCTTCCCAAAGAGTCGCTATTTTTCCGTAATATTTTTTAATTGCGTCCCCAATACTACTGCCGCCTTGGTTTCTAAATAAAGCAGCCTGCGCGGCTACTCTTTCTTGATTTATCTTTTCTTCTCTGTCTTCCGCTCCTTTTTTATACTTCATATAAACATTAAAAGCACCTATTACAGCCTCAGGAACCGCAACAGCGGAATCGGTTAGTTGCTTATAGTAGTTAGCGATGTTCTTCTCGGAAAAATAAAGATTACCGTAGTCCATCTCTTGTCCTGAGATACTTGGATGGCTGCTGGAAGGAGCTTCTACCATTGGAGGAGCGATATCCGGTGTCGAACTCATTTGTTGTTCATCCATTTTCTGCTCTTCTCCTTACATTATCGACAACATTGTTATATTGTTTAACATAGTAACCCATTGCTTCCTCCGCATTAAGGAAACCACCACGGTATTCCTTAGCTGCTGTCACATCCGCGATCATTTCGAGGGTATCGGAGACCCCGGTATTAGAGGTCTTTGCTTTTTCAATGATGATGTTTGTTTTATGTTCATCAAGAATCGTAGGATTTACTAAATCACTAGCAAGCAGTGAAACGACATCCTCTTCCTCTTTTTTTAATCTCTCACGAGAGCTTTTAATTAAGCCCTCCATCTTAGTTCGGACTAGGGGTTTTAGATACTTCGCGTATACTAACTGTTCCTCAGCCCCCATGTCATCAGTCCCCTCGTTCCCAACATAAGCTAGCTCCAGCCCGCCTTGGGATGGAAAACCGAGTCGGCCCCTGTCATCGACTTTGATATCCTCTAAGTGACCTTTCTTGTATAATTCTAACCACTCAGTAACATGGACCTCAACTGGAATTTGGGGATCAAGATCATAGTTGAGGTCTCTTAAAGCATTGTTTAATTCTAATCTATGTAATACAATAGATCTTTCAATCTGCTTTGTATCATTCATGGTCTTAAGTCCCATGAACTTTTCTTCTAGTTCTTCGTACAATTCCGCAGGCCACTTTCTGAAATTCTCTCTGAAGATAATCTCTTGTTCTTCGGGTGACTTATTCTCAAGACTACCAATTACCTCGGATCTCATGAACCCATCAGCATCCTCCGCGTTTCCGGGATAGAGCTTCTTAAACGTACTCCAGTACTCTTCATTATTATCCGGATAGAAGTCCCAACCTGTAGCTACCTCGTGATTCCATGCGTTCCATCTTTCTTTTGGCTCTACGCCCACTGTCTGAGCTAGGAATGTCTTATTCGCAGTTATCTGCTGCTGACTAACGATATTACCAATGGACGGCATATTTGTTTCTTGTTTTCCTGCTATGCTTCGTAGGGCATTCAATTTATCTTGCGTCATCATAACCACCTAAATTGGGAGCCCCAACCCCTATCGCCTTTAATGTCGGCTCCTGTTTTTTTGTCAATTGAGTCTGCACCCCATCCAGCGTCACTCATGGCCATCTGAGTACTGACTCCGGTTGAAATGCCTGAAGATATTCCTGTTATTAATCCAGATGTTAAGGCAGAACTCATAATACTGGAGTCGCTAACTTGATAAATCTGTCCCGGCATGAAAGCTACGTTACTAGCATACCCATAATCCCTCTTAGATAATACAGACTTATGTCTTCGATCAGCGGAGACCATAGCATTACCATGGCTTACCCTCTTTGCTACAAGCCCCCTCGATCCTTGAGTCAGGGAGCTCTTCATTATCTGTCTCGCACTCCCACTCTTTGTGTCCATCCCCCGAGCACCTATAGCTCCTTTAAACCCCGCATTCATCTTTCTGTAATCCCTAGAGAATTGACCTACTGCATTATCAAAATTATAACCCAACCAGAATTCTTCTTCTGCCCTAGCTTTATTAGCGGCTTTGGCTAGCTTCTTATTAGCCATCCATTTTGCCGCATTTGCTTCAGCAATCTGTCTATTTTTTGCGTGGTTCTGGGACTTCCTCTGGAACTCTTGCTCCTCGAACTGAAGCCTCTGGATAGCATTCTGAGCTACCTGCTGCTGGCCTCCCATAAGGGAACCAAATAAGGCACTTCCTCCTGCCATCGCCCCCATTGCTATTGCTACGCCCATACATGCCTCCTAACGGCTTCTTAGCCGATCTGGTACCTCAGTACCGGTTTAAATCCAAGACTCTCTTAGCGGATCCTACGTCCTCTGACAGCCCATTTATTATTTTGCTGCTTTTGGGGTGCTCCTGTGACTGCGTTAGACACCCGATTACTCCACAAGCCCATACGTCTACTGTCATCTGCCCACACCTTAGCGGTTTGCTGTCTTTCGTGAGCCTGATTTCGTTGTATGATTAGATCAACATCTGTTGACAACATATCCTCCCAGTGGGATATAGCAGCCGCGAGGACATCAACCCTATCATCCCTAGGCAGTGCTCCTTTCTTATCGAAGATTCGGGTTATCTGCTTTTGATTAGCCTCCTGACATATAACCCTTCGGTCCATCACAAGACGGTGGGAAGACATCACAGGCTCTAGGGCCTCAATAATTCTACGCTCTTTCTGGGCCTTGACCCTATACTCCTCAACACCCACACGGCCACAGATTTCCATGACTACGGGTATGAGAAGCTGACAATACATAGCATCACCAAAGTTAGACTCAACACATATTTGTTTGACCCCGTACTCATGGGCTAGCCGGGCGATCTTCTTCAGTACACCCTTCTCATATCCTCCGGGATATCCTATAAGCTCATGCACAAAGATGTAACCATTAGCAAAGGATGCGATACAGACAGCAGTTTCGTCCTCACCTCGACCACTAGGATCAACATACATAACTCTCTGTGCATAGTCTGTATAATTATCTGATATCCACATTGGTTCATAAACTAAGTCCCCCGACAAACCGAACGCAGGAATACCCTTCATGGGCTTGGAGTTCGCCCACACGATCTTCTCAGGACACGTATCTGGGTGAACGTCGATAACGATCAAATCAGATAATCTAAGTGGATACTTCTCGAAGTCTGCTAAGGACGTATCGAGTTTGTAATGCAGAGCAAACAACTTAGGTCCGATCTTAGCCATTCGTTCCAAGAGAACCTCGTCTGAGAATCTCTCTGGTTGTGTAGCTTGACCGGGATCTAAAGTTAAACCTAAGACCCACTCATCTACATCTTCAATTTCTGCAAAGACATTCTTATCAGGCATGACCGCAGGAAACTTCGTGACTTTATACCCCGACTTTAGGTGATTATATATTGAGTCTTTAATTTGTGGAGTACCTAAGAAGATAACTCTACCACCAACGTTACGAATTTGTTCAAACTCTGCAACCTTACCCAATAGTTTTTCTCTAGCATTTGCAGTTTCACAATTACCTTCAATCTCAACATCATCTGCGATAACATAATCAGCATGTGAACCTGTGATCTGTGCTGAGATACCACGAGCAAAGCAAGACTTATCTTGTCCAATTTTATTTCTAGCCTCAACATTAAATGCAAATGCATTGTCCGTAGTATGGTCGCCCGGCTTCAGGTGTTCACAATAAGGTACAAGATCTAATATCTTTCTTGTCATTGAGATGAACTCTGTTGCCTTGTTACCTGTGGCTGAGACAACCATGATTGTAGCATTGGGATCCTTAAGAAGGAACCATGAAGCTAAGCAAGCTGTGATTACACTCTTGCCAAACCCTCGACCAGCTTGGAGTTGCATATCATTATCAAAGTTCTGCAATCGTTCGGCCATAGCATACTGTGCAGCCGTAGGCTCTCCTAACCCTAGATACTTGAAGCAAGCCCATAGATGGTTCCTGAAGTCCTCTAGCATTTCCTCTGGTATCTGAGTCATCAACGTTTAGGTTTTCTTGTTAAACCGACTCGTTTTACTGGCTTACGGGGAGCCACCTTCTTCTTCTTAGGTGCTGCTTTCTTCTTAGGTGCTGCTTTCTTCTTAGTTGCGGCCTTTTCTGTTAATACCTTCTTCTTTATTTCTTCTGCTGCTTTTGTATTAGACAAGGCTGGTCCTGGCATAAATGCTTTCAGCATTAATTGATTTCCATTTTTCTTCTTCCATTCTGCTTTTGCTCTTTTGAATGATTCCTTAAAAGCTGGATCTTTTATCTGAGATAATAGTTTCCGCTCTGCCGCCTTATCTGCTTTATCTTTGTGCCGTCTTGCGGATTCTGCGTGAGCAGGATCTTTTTTAACTCTCTGAGAATTTTGTTTAGCCATATCAGATCTCCTTTTATTTACGAGCTCGGTTCTTCTTAGCACTTTCTAATTTAGTAGTCCCGTCCTTATTATGTGAGACATCCTTGCCACCCTTGCCCATGATACCAGCAGCCCGTCGCTTCTTAGCTAACCCAGCTCGGTACTTCTTTCTCTCAGGTGTGGCGTGATATGCTGTATCATACTTAGCTTTCTTAGCTTTAGACTTAGGATTATCTCGGTAGTTCTTAGCTGACTTCTTAACCTTCTTCATGGGTTTGCGTGCCATCAGTACTTCTTCTTTGCTGCTTTGTTAGCTTTCTTTCTAGCAGGGCCCTTCTTTTTCATA
>Ga0208299_1001277_pt1 | contig 19307 bp, 9 predicted proteins | sample 15_taG_FD_184089 | JGI IMG/M metagenome (GOLD analysis project Ga0208299, IMG submission 184089) | Marine viral communities from the Subarctic Pacific Ocean - 15_ETSP_OMZ_AT15312 metaG (SPAdes) (version 2) | ecosystem: Environmental > Aquatic > Marine > Oceanic | place: Pacific Ocean | collected...
AGATTCGGTTTTGTCTGGCAAAGTTAAGGTTGGTTTTAGCTACGCTAATTATTTAACACCTGACTTCGTCGACGCGTCAAAAATGTTATCAGGTTATACGACGGGATCAACCAACGCTCACTCAATTGCGGATGCTGTCTACCCTTACACCCCAAATGCCGGCTTGCCAGGTGCTGATGGCACCACAATGCCGAACAAGGGAGCTAGTAACTACATAAAAGGGATCAACAATTATTTAGCAGAAACTATGGATTTCTTTCTGGATGATCAGGTTGCTCCGGGCGTAAAATTTCCTATAGTACATTCAAATCCGTTAGAAACCGTGCACCTTCAAACCGCCGGCCATAAAAGTTATTTTTGTGATTTGTTTCTAAAAATGGGTAAGCACCAAATGATGTGTGAAGGCCCTCGTAAATCTGGATTTGGTTTAGATCATACTGCAGAATTTCAAAGAAGCTCAAGTATCAGAGGCTACCTATATGGTCCACCAATAGAGATTCAGCCTCATGGCACTGGTTACGACACTTCCCGCACTTTTCACCTTGCTGGCGCAAACCAGAAAGAGGCAGAACCATCTCCAAGCGAATTCGACACAAAACCTACAGATGCAACTAGCTGGGATCCAGCTAAGGGCGGCAGTACACTGATTGGCCAAGCTATGTATAAGTCTTATTTAGCTGCCAATCTACAGGATCCTGCATACCAGGCATATACGCCACCATACTTCTACGGGCCTAGCAATTTAACGCTTCGATATCAAGTTGAGAAAGCCGGCTTAGAAGGTTTAGAATTTGGCATTGGCGGCGAGATGGACGTCAATATGCAACATATAATAACAAAAGCTCAAATTCATTCTCACTATCGAGAAGTATATGATTTTAGTGGTTCTCTTTGTTATACTCTGCCCTCAACATCCTCTATGTCAACCGGCTCTATAACAAGGATGAAAATAGATGCTAGCATCGACGCTTTTAATTTATATAAGATTGAAAGCCAGGGGTTTAAAGGAGCGGCTCAACACCCAGTTTATGTTTGGTACGCCCTGCCCAAGTGGGTCTGCCCAGTGCTAGATTTTTCAGCTTCTTACAGTAATTTTAGAGAATCAGTATATGATGGCGTGTCAGGCGTATCCACTATTACCGACACCCTTAAAGAAAATATATATCACGATGAAACGACTGGGAGATCTTTGTGGGGCGGGTACGGTAATGACCCATACGATAACGATATCATGAAGACTGTGCACAAACAAGTAGGCATTAATAGCAAAAAACACAATCTAATAGAAAAAGGCTTATATTTTGGTGTTGAGCGAACCTATATAAATTCTAAAGATAGCCAAGTCGCCAGTTTTAAGTCTCTCAATGAGAACTTAAGTCCTAGTAGCTATTATCTAAATTTTGATTCTGAAACTACTACGCACACCGCCTCAATGATGATAGGCAAGGGCGGAGATTTAGATATCTTCCAGAAACAACAATATGAAGTGGGTCGCATTGCTGAATCAAAAACAATATCTGAGGCGGTTGTTATTATACCTTATTTGGATTTCTCTGTCGATATAGAAGCTGGCAATAACAGCGTAGGCATTGATTGGCTCCGCGGTGAGGTATACAAAACTCGTGAAATAATACCAGGCAAACATTTCCTTCCAATCCACAAACATTTATTTGAAAACATATTGTCGGCTGTTTTAGAGAGCACTATGGTTGATCGAGGGCCACTATCCTTGGGTACCCCTTCTGCCCCGGGCCCGGGGGTTGATAAGATATTCGATCCCGTAGTACTTAATACAACGGCCGCTAAAGAATCCGCGGCACAGACAGACTGCGGAAAGATGATCAAGGCCTTGATTGGTGACGGGTTCAAAGGAGGATATCAGATGCCACCAGAATTTGACTTTATTCACAACGCCCGCGTCGAGCCTTTTCAGATGATTATCCTTCCTTTTACTAGTGAACTAGAAAAGCATGATCTGATGAATATATATCAAAATATAATGCCGGATATTAGTATGCGCGCCCAAAAAGCAAGAAGCGAGTTAATAATCGAGCCCAACAGGGAAGAAATCATAAATAGTTCTGAGATATATGCAGTTCGTTCTGTACAGGGGCAAGCTATTAGCTTGAGACAAGTCGACACTGGGATGTTTTTAAGGCCCCCTCCAAAAAACCTTTCTAAGATATTTACGCCACCGGCTCAGGGAGCTGATGAAACAACAAACACAAAATTTTATAAAAATTTAAAGTTTATGGTGTTTAAAGCCAAGCAGAGGGGTGTTAAAGATTACAAGTTCTACCGCGACAGGCAAGTACAAAAACTGATCAATGAATTGACGTCCGACCCGGGCTACGGGCCCGGGAAGGGATACGAAATATTTGATAGAAGTTTGTTAAGATCCCCCATGCCGCCTGAGGTATATGGTATGAATTGGCCTTACGATTATTTTTCTTTATTGGAAACAATTAAATTAGATATTACATATGAGGTATAGGATTAATGGAATTTTTTAATAAAAAACAAGATGTCATTGATATTGAGATTACTCAATTTGGTCGTCATCTTATGTCCAAAGGCAAATTTAGGCCGGCCTTTTATGCTTTTTACGATGATAATATTCTTTACAATCACACCATGGCCGGCACCAGTGAAGAACAGAACAGAGCCGCAGAGCGCATTAAAGAAGCCCAGATATTGAAGCCCCAGATTAGTTATTCTTCTTTGGAGAAAAATTTTGTTTTTAATTACGAACAAATTTTCCTAGGAAAAGAACAACCGTTAAGCCAAACCTTTCAAAAAACACCAGAAAAAAACTATGCTTTACCAAATTTGATTGGTACTAGTAAAATTAATGCTGAGTATGCGCCGGCTTGGGCAATTCAATTTTTAAATGGCAGCATGTCAGACAGTGCCGCCTCACTAAATATGCAGGAGAACGCCGGCGGCAAAAACACAGCACTGACACCGCAGATTGAATCAGAAATACATGTCAAGGTTATGTCTGTGGAAAATCTTGAAAACGATTCAAGTGCGGATCCGGAGAATGAAGGCCTTACTGAAATTGTTGGAGATTTTGCAATATTCACCGAAGATGAAGATTTATTTGTGTTATTAAAAATAGCGGAGACAAATGGCTTTTTTCAAAAAAAGAATTTTGATATTGAAATGTACGAAATACTAGAGGTAACAGAAAATGAAACAACAGTTGAATCTTTGAGGCCGCTGTCCTTTAGCCCGGCTTTGAAAATAACAAATACTAGCAATTCGGTTGATTATACACCACCGATACCAGACGATTCATACGTTGACTATTATTTTGAAATTTTAGCCGATGACGAAATAAATTCGGCCTATCCTGATTTATTGTGCAAGTACGATCCTGGCAACACTAGCATGGGAGTTTTTGCAGATCCCAAGACCAAAACGTGTATCGAAGCATTAAATGAGGATTCTCTTGTTGTTGAGGATATTTATATAGGTGAGGTTGATATCCCGGGAGAGGTTTGTTAAATATGGCTAATTTTGATTTAATTACTGGTACCGCTCCTCTGCCGCATGTATATTGTAAAAAAATTGTGTTAGAAAGAAACGCCAATCAACCTGACACAACTGACGTTACTTTGAAACTAGAACTGCGCGTAAAGAAAAAAGATATTTTAGATACTTGGTGGTTAAAAGATCAAACGGCTTCGGTTAATAACCAGACATTTTCTCTTTTAGATGGGATGTTTATTCAGGTTGTAACACTCAACAATCCCTCCAATATTAATAAGCTTAAACCTACGTATCTTCCGCTTCAAGGTGGCAATATACACACTGCGGAAACCCATGGAGGTTTCAACGCATTAACAAATCCACTAATAATGCCCCGCGGCTCCATATCCAATGATTTTCCAATCATTGGTGGAAATTATTTCTCTTCGGATAGTATTGTTTTTAAACCCATACAGATCTCAAGAGATTCGTTGTTGGGAAATTTGAGTAATGTACTGTTGGCAGATTATATCTCAGAAGGCAAGGTAAGAGAAGAGTACCTGCCACCAACTAACGAACTATATTGTATTATCCCTTTTGATTTTCTTATACCTCAGATGAAGCCGGCCAACGACCCCACCGCGCCACCAATTGGGTTTTTTGATTCTCAAATTCATAGTCTGGGTTTTTGTTTCTATACATTTTTTCATATGCCTTATTTGCTATCGGAGTTTCCAGGAACAGAATTAATACCAGAAGATTTTATTGAGATGGGGGTCGCGCGCGGCTCAATAAGTAGTGAAATAGCTATTCATAATGGCAAATTACAACAAACTCGCGAGCAATTTATAATCCCAGGCGGAACAATGTGGAACGGATCCGTGCATCTCCACGGCCCAGATAATCCAGCACCTGGAAATTATTATGGAAATGGTGGCCTAGGTTTGAATAAGGGGTGGATGGCCGGCCAAAAACATAACATGCCCAACTTGGAACAGCCTAAATTAATTTTGACAGAAGTACCGAACTATAAGGTTCAAGATTGGCGCCCCCATGGAAAAGTGAGGCCAGAGTCAATATTGGGTCCGAATTATGGCAAGGTTGCCTCTCTTGCCGGCATGTGGAAATACCTCGGTGGCGCCACTATTAGCCCCACCAGTGACGGCCCGCCCGGATCCAAGCAATATGAGGTCTCAACGCCTGCTTTTCGGGGAAGTATTTCTGCAATGCAAAGAGAAAATAAAAAATATTTTCTTCCAGCGGATAGCGATAGCGAATTTTCAAAACTTTATTTAACAAGGGGTTCTAAGGGGGACGCCAAGGGTTTATTTTCTATTAATTTTCGAAATTGGTTGGCCAATAATTCTGTCTTATACAAGAAATTATTTACGTCCGGATACAACCAGGACGCTTCCTCCATGTCGTACGACTCCTCGAAGTACGGCGCATCGCGTGACGCAATAGAATCACACTATATGCCTGAAGTTTTGAAATATGTTGAGATTTCAGAACTCAAAGTCTACAGAGAGAGGATTAAAGAACACAACCTCGGCTCAAGAACTGAAAAATATAAAAATGGCGAGTCTGATGAAGATCCATCAGAATTAATACAAACTATAGCGGATATTGATGGCTACGGCTCTGCCCCACCCAAGCCTTATCTTAGAGAGATTCGCTTAAAGGACCCCTCCAGCGAGGCCCAGGCGGCCACCCCACCATATAATTTTTCAACAAGGTATTTCACGTTTTCTGATCCTGGCGATGAAGATGCCGGCCTCTACCAATACAGAGTAGAAGTAAAAATTAAAGATGGTACGTATATGTTTTTAAACGAGCTTTTAAATAAACTACTGAAGGCACAAAGATTATTAAAAGTTTATTTACATCTAGCTATGTCATATGATCCAAAAGATAAAAAAGCATATTTTCAAAATGGCTCGTTCACTGACGATTTCCAGAGCGTCGCATATGCTGAACTTGTGGAAAAGGTTGCCCTGCACGTGGCGCCTTCGTGGATTCAATCCCAGCTTCATAGTTTAGGTATAATTCCTGGTGGCTCCCAAGTGGTCTCTCCGGCAGTATTGTCCTGGATTCAAGAAGCCGCCGCGGCTGGTATAGAATATAAAAATCCTATTTTATCATATATTAAAGACCATGCAGCCGGCCAAGTTCTTTTAGACGCAGCAATTGCTGACAGCTTTGTAAAATATCCGATTTGGCAATATGCTCCATATTTGATTGCGGATATCCGTAATATATTTGGCCTAGGCCTCCCGGCCGTCGACGTAGGCGCCGCCGGCGTTGAAGTCCATCCCGATCCCACAACTTTAACTTTGTTGGACCCCCACCATGGTAGTTTGGAGGGGATAGAATTTGCTATAAAGACAATTAATTCCGCGATTAGGAAGATAAAGGATCTTACAGGTGCCACTAAGCAAAAGCCCGGAGGCGGTACGCTAACCCGCACCAACTCTGCGACGTTGAATATGGTATTTAACAGCGCTTATGACTATAAGATATCTTCTACAAAAGCTCTCGTTGAAGAAAAGCACACATTTGATCACCCCAAATCGCTGCTTAGGCAGAGTCCGAATAAGGATGTTTACCTCGATTATTTATCTGCCCAAAAATCTCCGCAGAGTAAATCGACTACTGGTCTACGCGTCTTGAAAGCGTCGCAATACAAAAATAGATGCAAAGCAGAGCTTTCTAGGTTTTATAATCAGGATATCAGTATGTTCGACGGTGGTGGCACCCAGGGCGACAGCTCCGACCTGAGCCCTCTTTCTTCGGAGTATATACCAGCCTCAGCGACTGGTTATACTTATTTGGCGCCATCAATAATTCGGATGCATCCGCGCTGGACATCGGCGAAGGCCAGTACTGGCGCTGGGCAGCACCAAGCCGGCCGATACGAACAAATTTCAATTTTTGGATCCAGCGTAGAAACTCCGCCAGATATCAATTTATTACAATTTGCTAATTTCACGGCTTATAGCCAAATATACGCGGCCATGGCAAACTATACCTACAATAAGGGTTCAGTAGACAATGCCGTTTTTTCTACGCCTTTTCAGAATTTAACGAGCATTGCGGTGGACTCAGCAGCACTTTATCAGAGAAGAGAGCTTTATAAAAATCTCGCCACCAATATTGGCCTAACTTTGCATGGGGGTCAAGCAATGCACGATGAGTGGTTTGACCGACAACCAGGCGCACTTCCTCTCGGTACCGCTGCAGCACCCGGAGACACATATCCGCTAGCTCCCGATAGTTCTTCCGATGCGCATTTGTCGGTTGACTTCTACATAAAACAATTAGCTAGCCATGATGGGTCACCTATAGAGTTAAATAGCGGCAAGACTCATTCCTTGCCGGGCGTGAAAAACAAACCAAATAGTTATAAGATAGTAGATCTTTATAATACTCCGAATTGGGATTATAAAAATAATATTAACGCCCTGCTCAAAGCTGCACTTGACTCTCCTGCAGCTGGCAATGCTTTTTTGTTTTTTAATTTTAATATGACACGTAAGATACAAGTATACAGGCCACAAGACTTTAATCATGCACCCGTCGACGATTCTATGTCATGGATCCGACTCACCCGGCAGCACTTAGATAGGATCGCTAGCTCTCAAAACTCAGAATATCTTCTTTGCAGGATCAAACATTCCACGTCGCCGCTTACTGCCGGCATCGATGTGCCTGTTTTGGATGAATATTTCTTAATAGCACCGGATCTCCCGCAGGCCGATACTTATTCAGCCCCATTCCAAAATTTTCCGATAGAAGGTCTCTCCCTGCCCGGGCTTGATAAGTTCTCCGTGTGGGACCTCGACTCTCTCAACAAACAAGATCTACAAAAGCGCATGAAGAGAGATTCGGCAGTCACCAAAGAACAACTAAACAAACGAAAACAAGATCTCGCTTTGGCCGGCGATGAGATGTATAACATGAGAACATCCGAAACGCAACAGCTTCGTACATCAGCTCGGGGCTCAGGTGACCCTCGCCGAGCTTCTGGCGGGCAACGTGCACGCAACACGAGACGCACCCAGAGAGCAGCTGCAGCAGAAAAGCGGTCATCTCGTACGACGCGAAAGCCAAAGGCCCCCGGCAAAAGCAGTGGATACTAGGTTGAGAGGTAAAAAATGACAAAACAATTAGTTGGTAAAAGAAAAATAAATATCGATCGTGCTGGATATTTCAATATTCCCCGCTCTATGACGACGCCAGGTAATATTTCACCAGAATACGCGAACAAGCTTGTAGTACCTTTAGCTGTAAATATGCCGCCAGAAACCGCCGCATACATCGTTTTTTTGAGCGAGCTAGGCGAGACAGATTATCTCCGTGCCGCTCTGGGTAAAAGTTGGGAATTGGGCACTGCTCTACATACAGACAACCACATCGACCCGGCCATGATAAATTTCTTTGGCCATGAATGGACACCCTTGAATTTATTTTTAGGTAACCCAGTTACTCTAGAGACGTGCCAGGAGGTGCCACTTCTGGGCAGTATAGACCAATATGGTTTCGACCAAGTATATACGCGCGAAAAATTAGTAATTAAATGTGACACGAGTAACTTAGACAGTGGCGCCCTGAAGCTCTCGCTAGATATATCTGAGTGGGGCGCGTTTGTAAAGACAGGGATTTCAGAATTTGGAACAAATAAAAAGTTTCCGCCTCTTGTCGACACCGGAAGAATATACTACGATCACTCGCACGAAAGTGTGAATCCTTTTGACTCCGAAGAGTTGTTGACTATGCAACCGGCCGGCCACGCAAGTTTTGCCAACTACACGACCTATTACAATGAGAGATTGAGAAGTGGTCTTTACGAATCTGCGGTGACCAGTGATATTAGCATAAATAAGTTACCATCAATTTATGGTTTTCTGCAGTTGCTCGATATTTTAAGCTATGATGATCAAGTTGAGACTTTGAACAATGTTAACGATTATTTATGGGATTATGCACCCCCCATGAGCGAGTATGGCGGTGTTGTCTTACCATCCGGAGCACCCACTAACGCTGAACAATTTGTTTGGCCTCCTCCTCAGCTTCCCCCGCCTTTCGGCGCCACGAGCTATACCGCTACAGCTGTTGAGTCCGAGGAGATTCAAGAATTATTTGGTCGTTATCCGTTAGTTATACCACTAAGTTTATATGGTCAAGTCGGATACCAAAATTTGTATCCATCAGGTGCCCATACTTGGAGTCCTTGGCAGAAACAAAAAAATATTATAAATAAAATAATATTTGCAAACACCACTATACATAAAAATCAAGATCTTGATGCCTTATACGAGGTTTATTTTGAGGCATATGCTAAATTTTTGTCGACCAATTACTATGCAAACTTCGGCGGGCACGCTCGTGGCAATTATATGGAACGACTTGGCTCAAATTTAATATTTAACCCAGATGCTACTAGGCATATGTTTAGCGACGCTGAAAAAATTAAAAAGCATATGCCCTATTATTGCGAGTTAGAATTTACAACCGACCCAGATTCAATACTTGGGAAGTTTATGGAAGACACGTTCATGACTAAGCCATTAGCTACACATATCGCTGCGTCTTCTGCCCGTTCAATCCGCCGCTATTGGGGCGAGCCCCCGGACTCAATTGAGCCTTACAACGACTATGATCTCTCAGAGCCTTATTTGTTCGTAGAAATTAAAGATAGCGCACTCTATAAAGATCCTTCTCTATTCGACGTTATTGCAACTGAGGCCGAATTGGCTGCTGGGACCTCAGGAATTCCGAAAAAAGTTATTGACCTACCTGCTTTATTTGAGGCGTACGCTTTTGGGGGCGACGGGCCTACATATTTTGATGATTATCTGTTCACAGATTTTGATGATGTGCGAAATTTTATATCTTATGTCAGCACAGGTTTAGAAGAACCATATGACGTAGATAAAAATCCATTTCTTAAAATATGGCAATCGTGGATGTTTTACAGCGAGATAATTAAAACATATAACAAATATAAAAGATCGTATAGGGACATTCTTGACGGGAAACTAGCTTATGCGGAAGATTTATTTTACAAAATTGAAAAAAGAAGACGAGTTAACCCCTTTGCGGCCGCCGGCGGAGAGCTTAATATACAGAATATAATAATACCTAATATTCCCGGTGTAGATGTTATAAAATACGTTGATACACAATTAAAATATGATCAAAGATACGTGTATAGTATTTACGCCATCAAGGCGGTATTCGGATCTAAATACCACTATAAGTGGACCGAAAATGATTCAGATCAAACGCCGCTAGAATATCAGACTGACACATATGCGCCATGGCTTCAATCTGGTACTGGCCAGATCGAACCCGGCAACCCCGCAGTCGTCGGCGACCCGGCGACGGACACAGATATAATATATGCTGGACTATCTGGCCAAACGTTTGAAACTGGGATTGGTTACAAGGAACTAGCTGCCACTTTTGTTGTCACAGTTGAACCCTCAATAAAACTAGTTGAAGACAAGATATACGAGACCGATGATGTTATTATTCTAGACGCACCCCCCCCGGCCCCCGATGTAAATATTCTGCCATATTATGCGGTAAACAATAGAATTAAAATTGTCCTTGATGGTGTGGTCGCGCGATATCGAGACCAACCCGTTTCTATATTAAGTACTGATACTAATCAGATAGGTAAGATGTTAACAGCCCAAAATTCACCAGATGGAAAACTTAATTTTGGCGCTGACGACTCGGCTAATAAGTTTCAAATTTTTAGAATAACTGAGAAGCCGACTTCTTACCTTGATTTTGAACTCCATCCGGATATAGCTAGCACTGTCGGCAATGTATACGAAGAAGAGATCCTACCAAATAAAAAATATTATTATACGTTTAGGGCGGTTGATACCCATAATCATTTTTCAAACCCAACGTACGTTTACGAGATCGAGTTAATAGATGAACACGGCGCCGTCCGCCCATTGATTAGAACATGGCCATTAGAGCCAAAAAAACAAAAAGAAGATATAAAAGATTTCCAAAAATATATTTATATCAAGCCATCGATTAGCCGATTACTGGCGACTTCGGCCGGCACCGAAACAAATACAATATTTTCTGAACAAAATAATAAGAAACGGTTTAAAATGAGATTTATATCTAAGACAAGTGGAAAGAAGTTAGATGTGAATTTTTCGGTCCACAAGAAACAAACTAGCACAATATAAAAACAACATAATTAAAAATAATTAACTACTTATAAAGAAGGAGTACAATAAATGGCATTTCTTGATAATTCTGGTGATATCATACTCGATGCAGTTTTGACAGACACGGGTAGATATAGGTTGGCGCAAGGCAACGGCGCTTTTAACATTGCAAAATTTGCTTTAGGCGATGATGAAATCAATTATGGCTTATATAACAAGACGCATGCAAGCGGCAGCGCTTATTATGGCTTAGAAGTCTTACAAACGCCAATCATGGAGGCGTTTACAAATAATACTGCAAATTTGAATTCTAGGTTGATGTCCCTAACACGCACAAACATACTTTACATGCCAATTTTAAAATTGAATAAGCATGCGGGCATTGATGACGGCGGCCAAAACCACTCTTCTATGATGTTCGAGCGCACGGCCGAAATAGCCGGCGGCTATCAAGACGAGCCTAGGTTTTATATTGCGGTCGATTCGCGCACGGATCACATTTTGAGATCGACCCGTACGGCTACTCAAACAATCTCACAAGGTACCCCGTTGGCCACGACCACGCGTGGCGTTATCCAGGGCTTTACAAAGTCTGGCCAGCAGGGACAGAATAAGGATTTCATTAGAGTCGACCAAGGACTGGATACAACTGAAGTTTCTCCTGGCCCAGAAGGCTTGGAGTCTGATCTGTTAGAAACAGCCTTCATAATAGAAACAGATTATAGGCTTGGTGGCCCAAAGTCAGTCGACGGTAACATCGCGGTTTATAATTTTATTGATGATGACAACATCGCGTCCTATTACCTATCTGGAAACCCCTATGTTAATCCGGCCGGCCTCATCGCGCCTAAAGATGCCTACGATTCAGAACAGCAATCTTACACCTTAGAAGAACTTGACAACGTTAACAAGCAGGTATTTTATGGGCCCCGTGGCAATACGTTACACTTTAGAATCCAGGCTTCGCAAGAGTTAAGGACTTCTACTTACCTTTTTGAACAATTAGGGTTCTCGGAAGCAGCAACCTCTAACAGCCGGCTAGGACTCAAAGCCTACGGCAACGATGGCGCCCTTACTTCGACTAGTACATGCTACTTTATAGATACCACGATCCGTATTACAGGCGCAAATACCGGCTTCAGATTGGACCTACCAGTAAGATATGTAAAAATTACCTAGGAATTAATTATGAGCACTTTCAAACCAATAACTAATGATGATGTCGTTTCGACCAGGACGTTGTTGCACGAGGCAATTCCTATCACTGGCACAATCGCTTCTGGCACCTATGCAAGTGACGGTAATATTAAGACTTTTTCTCATGGAATGTTCGAATCGGTATATGACTACCCTTATTTGAGTTCATCTGCAAATCATATCTTCGATGTTACATATGGTTGGAGTTCTACTTATAGCGCTTCTTGCGCAACTGCAGCCCGAGGAGCAGCCCAAGCCAAGAAAAAAGTAAATATATACAATCAAATGGCTCAAGTTTTAATGGGCTACAACGAAAGCGGCAGTATTCGCAACTTTGATTCTGACGGCACTCTAGACGATGCTGCAAATGAGATGCATCAATGTATATTTGTTAATTTTTCTAGACTTTTAGTTAAAGATGAGATTAAGAAAAATTCTTTTAGAATGAAACTCTATACCAATTGGAGCGACGGCCATCAAAAGGTACCGTCGGCTACCTATACCCTTGGGGATTACAACTCAGCTAACGAGTTCCGCACTAGTCCTTCTGGTGATTATGGGCTGGTCTATAAGCAGACGTCTGATACTTCAAGCGCCGGCAATAGTGTTGGTCTTATTTTTTATCAGGCAGGCATCATGGTGTTGACTTCTTCGATGTTTGCCGGCGATTTTGGTTGGGATGCAACTCACGCTATAACCACATCTTCGATCTCTTTAGCCTCTATTAGCGGCACAATTGAGAATCTGGCAGATGGTTTTAGACGCACCCTAGTGGATATCGACTTTAACAATACAATTGAATTGAATTCTTCAATTTATTTTTGCAGGGTAAATCACAATGAGTTTAATTACAGTGCAAACCCAACCTATGTATCTGACAGCAAATTAGTTGTGAAAAATAATTATAATGATTTGCCAATAACTTATCTTACTACAGTAGGGCTTTATGGGGCGGACAATGAGTTGCTGGCAGTTGCTAAATTATCAGAGCCTATTCGCAAAGACCCCAACACTGAATTAACTTTGAGAGTACGGTTGGACTACTAAAAGAGGAACAAGCATGCCCTCCCACGTCCCAAAGTACGGTAATTTTTTTGAATTCCACGAAGAAGATTTAATATATAACCGTATTAAGACATATCCACAAGTTAATTTTTTTATTTATTCTGGATCTGTTTATTATAACAATGAAAATCAAAGTGGTTCTAATTCAAACACGCCGAATGGTTATGTAAGTTTATATGAATTAAATGTAAATCGCTCGCTGCATGCAACGTCGGATGACAGCCAACTGATCTTCCCCTTCATTGCCAAGGAAGGTTCTTTTACTTCTTTTAAGACGATAGACACTGAAAGTTTTAACCATGATTTTGCTTACGGTGACACTATCGCCAAGAACTATCCCATGACGGCCTCCATTTCTGTCAATAGATACCCGGCTAATTTTTCTAGTGAGAAAAAGAGGGTGCTGTACGCCCTGAAAACATCTTTGGATTTCCATTCTTATCTTTGCCCGCGCTATGCTTATTCTTCTTCTTACGGTGACAAAGAACTACAAAAATTAAATATTATTAGTGTGCCATCTATATTCTATGGCTCTAGTATAGAGAAAGGATCAGTGACATTAAAATATTATATATCAGGCAGTCTGCTGGCTGAGGCTTCCGATACAAAAAGAAATGGCGAACTAATCCAGACGTCGGGGTCAACGACGGGCGATTCTGTTGGGGTTGTACTTTATAATGAAGGCTTTATAATTCTGACCTCTAGCACGAATCTAGGTACGCATACGGAAGTTTACGAGCCGATTAATGCTGACGGGAGTACTCCCAGCGCTGTTAACGTTTCGTGGCATTATTTTGCCTCTACATCTTCCGCCACCCAACATCCCTCTTCCAGCTTTAAAATTGATTTCAAGGGAACAAACTATATCGATACCATCACTATGTTTGCGCACGCCGAAGAGCGCTCTTTAAATTTTTCTAACAACCCAACTTTTCTTTCACACTCAATTACAGCGACATCAGCTAGCAATTACTATTCCGAAGACGATAAAAGCGCAATTGCCAATATTGTCTCCAGTAGTTATCCGGGATATAGCGCTAGTTTTGAACCAATTACCTATATTTCGAAGATAGGTATATATGACGAAAATAGAAATCTTATTGCGATAGCCGGCCTGGCCAATCCTGTTAAAAAAACAGAAGATAGGAGCTTTACTTTTAAACTAAAGCTGGATATATGATATCATGTTAGCATGATTTTGGGATTGGATATTAGCACTAGTATAACCGGCGCCACAGTTTTAGACGAGGCCGGGAATATCGTATTTTGTGAAGCTTGGGACCTCCGTAACAAAAACAAATTTCCAACCTTGTTCGACAAAGGTAGGCTTATCAAAAACAGGTTGCAGGAGTTAAGTGAGCACTTCCGCGTCGAAGAGATCTACATAGAACAATCACTTCAAAGCTTCAGGAGCGGCTTCTCCTCTGCCAAGACTTTATCAACCTTATCGCGCTTTAACGGAATTGTTTCATGGCTATGTTACCAAGTATTTGATTTACAGCCAAATTATATTGCGGCGACCTCAGCAAGAAAAAGATGTGGCATTACAATCCCAAAAAAGACCAAAGCAAAAGAAGTTGTCATTAAATATGTGATTGACAATATACCAGGCGTACCTATAACATATACTAAGTACGGAAACCCGAAGCCACAGTGTTATGATATGGCTGATAGTTGGGTTGTTTCCCGCGCCGGCTGGTTGAATTGTCAGAAGTAAAAAAGCTTAAAATACTACAAGAAGTTTTAGGAGATTTTTATAGAGAGGGCATCTCTCAACTTTTATTTTTCTGTCCGAGGTGTGAGCACCATAAGAAGAAGCTTTCGGTTAACCTAGAAAAAAATCTTTTTAAATGCTGGGTGTGTGATTGGTCAGGTAGGGATCTTTACAGGGTTGTCAGAAGATACGGCCTTACGAAACACAGAGCGGATTGGAGAAGTTTTGGTCAGCAAATAGAAATAAATAATTTTGCTGAAAAATTATTTGGAACGGAAGAGGTAGAAAGGCCGCCGAGTATTGACCTCCCTAATAGTTTTATTTCCCTGGTCAACAAAGATCTGCCTTCAACCGCAGAACCACCTTTGAACTATCTGCGTAGTCGCGGCCTATCGCGCGATGACATTATTAAATGGAAGATTGGCTATTGTTCCAAAGGAAAGTACGCCAGTAGAATTGTGATTCCATCTTTTGGTCTTAGCGGGAAAGTTAATTATTTCGTCACCCGGGCTTATGATAACAGCTGGAGAAAATATTTAAACCCAACTGCTTCCAAAAACATTATTTTTAATGAATTATACTTAGATTTTGATGAAGATATGGTTTTGGTCGAGGGCCTGTTTGATGCTGTTAAGGCTGGCGATAATTCAGTACCTTTGCTCGGCTCGACTTTGACAGAAAACTCAGCGTTATTCCAGAAAATTATTGAGAATGATACACCAATTTATTTAGCCCTAGACTCTGATGTCGATAAAAAAACTAATCGTTTAATTGAATTATTTTTAAAATACGATGTTGAATCTTTTAGAGTTGATATATCCCCATATAAGGATGTGGGGGAAATGTCTCACGCAGAATTTCTAGAAAAGAAACAAACAGCTGTATTTTTGAATTCTGATAACTATTTATTGAGTAAAATAACAGGAATTTAATTATGGAATTCGAAAGTAGAGAAGAACTAACAAGATATACAATTGCTAAAATTCATGTACTAATGCAAGAATATGGGGAACAGGCTGTCGCCGACGCACTGGACAAAGAACTAGGTAGCGCTGAGTACCCAGAATCCGAACACTTGAAAGAACTGGGCGCCCTATCTGAGTCTAGCCTTGTCCTTGCCGAAACTTATAAATTATTAGTCGAGGTTGACGTAGAAGACCTACTCAGAGGTGCCGCCCGCAAAGGTACCATACCTAAGAGAAGCATACCTAGATTAATGAAGTTGCTCGGCGGCGGCGGCGCCGGTTTTGGATCCATGGCCGCCGCCGCAGTTGGCAAGAAGGTCGACCAGGATGTCAGGATTGCCGACCAAAGTGTTGATTTAAAAGTAAAAGACGAAGATTTACATGATTTAATAAGCCAGACAAACGCCTTGCTAAAAACCACTAACGATTTACTTTCTGGTGCCGGCGACGCATTGAAAAAGTCAGATATGCAATTAGATGATTTGAACTATAGCATAGATGATATGATTGCTCGCTCAGCCGGAACTAGTGTTAGCGATGTAAGAACGGACCAAGAAGCACAACTGCAACCCGGCGCTACCTTCCCGGAAGAGGAAGAGGAAGAGCCACTGCCTCGCCGCGGCGCCTAAAATATGATACTTTACACTATTGATTAAGTTTCTATAGTATTTATATTAGGATTAGGAGTGCTAAATGAGAATAGCTCATATAGCTGATACACATATACGTAATTTAAAGTATCACAAAGACTATCGTACGGTTTTTGCACAGCTGTACAAGAAAATAAAAAAGTATAAAGTTGATTGTATCATACATTGTGGCGATATCGCGCACACAAAGACCCAGATTAGCCCTGAGTTTGTCGACATGTGTTCAGATTTTTTTAAAAACTTGGCTAATATCGCGCCTACCTATATAATTTTAGGTAATCATGATGGTAATTTGCGCAACTCAAGTCGTCAAGATGCGCTAACTCCTATTGTATCGGCGTTAAACCATCCGGATCTATATTTATTAAAGAGATCAGGAGAAAAAGTATTAAATGAAGAATTCACTATTAATGTTTTATCAGTTTTTGATAGGGACAGCTGGCATGCTCCAACCGATCCAACTAGAATTAACATTGCTTTGTATCACGGCTCTATTAGCGGAGTAAAAACCGATACAGGTTGGACTATGGAGCACGGTGAAGATGATATTAACATTTTTAATAATTTCGACTATGGTTTTCTTGGAGATATTCACAAAACCAATCAAACCATCGACAAAAAAGGAAAGATTCGTTATCCTGGCTCGACGATCCAGCAAAACCATGGAGAAACCAACGACAAGGGCTTTCTGATATGGGACATTAAAGACAAAGATGAGTATACCTGTACTCATCATATTTTGCCTAATCCCAGGCCCTTTATTACAGTTAGGCTAACTCCGAAGGGTAGACTCCCTAACAAACTACAAATACAAAAAAACGCTCGATTACGGCTAATTTCTGAGAATAATCTGCCACTTGACGTTGTACGTCGCGCTGTCGACGTTGCCAAAGTGCGTTTCAAACCAGAAGTAGTAACATATTTGAGCAGATCTGCTGGAGAACGCGGAAGTGTGGAGGAGCTAGTTAATAATATTGTGCAGGAAAATCTGCGAGATATCGTCGTGCAAGAAGAATTTATTGAGGAGTATCTTAGCGATTTTCAGCCCTCTGGGGACACCTTGAAAAAAGTATACGAAATGAATAAAAAGTATAATAGCTTGGTTGAAAAAGAGGAAGATATAGCAAGAAATATTAATTGGAAAATAAGAAAACTAGAATGGGACAACTTGTTTAATTATGGCGAATCGAATGTAATCGATTTTTCTAACCTGAGTGGAGTTGTCGGGATTTTGGGGAAGAATTTCTCTGGTAAATCAAGCATCATTGACAGCTTACTGTATACCATATTTAACACAACCTCAAAAAATAATCGTAGAAATCTCAATCTTATCAATCAAAATGAGCAAGAATGCCGCGGCTATGCTGAGATTGATATCAACAATAAAATATATAAAATAGAAAGAAAGAGTACAAAGTACAAAAAGAGACTTAAAGGTAAAGAGACAGACGAGGCCAAAACAGATGTAGAATTTTGTGTCTATGACAGCGCCACGGGCGCCGAAGTTATTTTAAATGGAATCACTCGAATTGAAACAGATAAAAATATTCGCAAAATCTTTGGCACAATTGAGGATTTTCTTACAACCTCTATGGCTAGCCAGCTAGACTCCCTCTCTTACTTAAACGAGGGTTCGACTAGAAGGAAGGAGATTCTTGCAAAGTTTTTAGATTTAGAAATATTTGATCAAAAGTTTAAGTTAGTTAAAGAAGACTCTTCTGATATGAAGGGCGCCCTAAAAAAATTATCTGATCGTGACTATGAGTCAGAAATTAAAAATTCAAACTCTGAATTGGCCACAACTGACACGGAATTAATGCACAAGCAGCGCAAGCAAGAGGAGCTACAAGCGAAAATAGGAGAATACAAGGCCAAACTTCAAGAAACCGAAGAGCAGCTTAAATCCGTTCCAAAAGAATTTATTGACATTGGACAGGTGATTAAAAAAATCAACAATCTTAAACGAGAAACTTCTATTATAGAAACCAACCTTGACAAGAAACAGGAAGCACTTAGCAATGAAGAAGCATTTTTACAGAAAATTCAAAATTTTATCGATGGATTTAACATTGAAGACGTTAATAATCAAAAACAAACTGCTGATGAATATCAACAAAGGCTTAAGCAAATTGAGGGGGAAATTTCATCTTACGAAAAGCAAAAGGAGATTATAGATCATAAAATCGGCTTACTTAAAGATATCCCCTGCAGCCACAAATTGCAAAACAAATGTCATTTTGTAAAAGATGCTCGCCGAGCTGTTGACGACGTTAACCGTGTGAAGATAGGGGCTAATCAGCTCTCGCTCAACAGAAAAACCATATCAAAAAAACTACAAGATCTAAATCCGGTAAAGCTTACTGAATATACTGAAAAATACTATATGATTCAGGAGAAGAAAATAACAAAAGGCGCCCAGGTGGCGGAACTCAAGCTCCAAATAGAGAAGGATAAAATCCGCCTAATCCAAGCAAGAAGCATACTAGAGGCATTGAGAGAAAAAGAGCAGCTGTACGAGCTGAACAAACAAACAATTGAAAATCTGGGCGCCCTAAACACAAACAGGGAAACTTATGGCAAAAAAGTAGAGTCTTTAAAAAATAAAGATAAAGTATATAAGCAGGAATTGATGGAACTTTATCGTTCGGTAGGCAGCTTAGAACAGAAGAACAAAGAACTGTTAAAGCAAAAGCAGGATTTTTGTGATTTGCAAGAAGATTATGCTGCGTCAGATCTTTTCATGAGGTGCATGCATCCAAATGGAATATCTTATGATATTATCAAGAGACGCCTTCCCATAATCAACGATGAATTATCTAAAATCTTAACAAACATCGTTGATTTTGAGGTGTTTTTCGAGAATGACGAAAAGAAGCTTGATATTTTACTTAAACACCCTAAACACGATGCGCGCCCCATTGAGATGGGATCAGGAGCAGAGAAAACTATTGCGGCCATGGCAATTCGCCTAGCTCTTTTGAACGTTTCGACTCTTCCGAAGGGCGATGTGTTTATCCTTGACGAGCCCGGCACTTCTCTAGAC
>Ga0208299_1001278_pt1 | contig 19302 bp, 25 predicted proteins | sample 15_taG_FD_184089 | JGI IMG/M metagenome (GOLD analysis project Ga0208299, IMG submission 184089) | Marine viral communities from the Subarctic Pacific Ocean - 15_ETSP_OMZ_AT15312 metaG (SPAdes) (version 2) | ecosystem: Environmental > Aquatic > Marine > Oceanic | place: Pacific Ocean | collected...
ACGCCGCCCACCGAGAAGAATCCGCCTCCACCTGAGAGAGACGGGACTGCTGTTGGGTAGTCCTTCAGTTGAAGGATATTGATGCCATCGAATACTGCCTTCCTTTCTGTTGCGTCATTGTCGAATTCCAGCTTGCCGTAGTTGGACTCCATTCCGAACGACTTGCCGTTGCTGGCATCTACCCTAAACGACCCTTGGACGCCCCACACCAAGTTGAGCTCGTCCCAGACACCCATGGAGAGGATGGCATCCGAGGTTGACTTCTTGCCAGACTGAATGGATATGGCCGCTATGTGGTCACTTCTGACCGAGAAGGCCGCATCCCTCGTAACCCCGTCCGGTTCATCCTCCGTAGATATCCTGTACCCCAAGACAGTCCGTCCGGTCTCACCGAAGAGCTCGTCCTCCTCCGGGTCCATCTGTGTGAGCGGACGGAAGAAGTCCTCGATCTCATCAAGGCTCTCATTTACGAACAGGTCAAACTCAGAGGACTCCCCCTTCTCGCCCTGAAGGATCGTCCCGTGCTCATGGAAGAAGAGGGTTTTGCTCATTAGGACTTAGACCTCTTCTTTAGGTCATAGAAGACATCGATCCTCCTGATGTCAGCCTTCCCGAGGGGCGTCTCCTCGGTGATCTTTATCTTCATGAAGGCGCCGGTCCTTGATGTGTGCAGGGGGACAAGGTATCTCACTGGCTGGGTAGCTGAGGCGTCAGCAGTGAGAGTCTTTGTCTGCTGAGTGATGGACGTGTTGTCTATTATCAGGTCCAGCTTAACCGTGACATCCTCAGCGGCATCTGGGACAGCATACAGGTCTATGTGATTGAATGTCACAGCATCATCGTATGAGCCGCCATTGAGGGCCGCAAAGTTTATGTCACCAGTCTCAAGTATCCCAACAACGGCATCCCCCTCGAAGTCTTTCTCTGCATTTGTTCCCACCTGCACTGGCTCAAACGCAAGCTCTCCGCCCTCCACTGCGGCAGAAGACTGGTTGCCTGTTCCGATCCACACGACTCCTGTGTCGTGGTAGTCCGAGACGTAGGAGATCGAGTCAACCCCCGTAGGCTTCGAAATAGCATAGGTGTTCATCGACCTTGTTCCGTAGTCATAGATCCAGATGTCCCCACCGGGAGCCGTTCCGTTCGGAGGAAAGTTCACTCCATACCACTTCTTCTTCTCATTGATAAAAGCGGTTGGCATCCTTGACCCGACAAGGGAAGTACCGAAGCAATCATACTGCTCAACCTGAAGGGCCTTGAAGGCCACCGGCTTGTACATCTCGGAGACGTTGACCTCTCCTGCCCCATCAAACTGGTGGATTCCAAGAGCGTCAACCCAAAAGAGATATCTATCACTGGCCCAGAACGTGGTTCCGATTGCAGAGGGGGTGGACATGATTCGGTGGTATCCATACTGGGCGGACGTATCCCCAGTGATCACAAAGAGCTCACTGGTCGTAAGGACGTAAAGCATTCCCCTGAACGAGCAGACACCGACTCCCGCATTGCCCCCCACGCACGGGAGATCCATGTAGCCAGTCCCAGCCCCGGTCCATGACTGGATCTGTGAGTCCCAGTTAAGGACCTTGGACCATCTCAGTCTGTTCTTGTGGGTATTATTTGTTCCCGTCTTCTTGTAGACGTCCGTGCCCAATGTATGGGTTGCGGCCGCTGTGCCATACACCCCACGGATAACCGTCAGGTTATTGGTGTCAACGGACACGACGAACATGGCCTCGCTGTCTATGTAGATCATGTCATTGGCAACAATACCATGGGAGGCCTCCATCGTGATCACTGTCTCTGTGAGATCAACAGCCTCACCTACGTTCTTGCCGGAGTCAGCGAAGTCCGAAAGGGCCCCGAAGGTTGTCTCGCTCGTACACAGCACCCACATCTTCCCACGGTGGAACCCGCTGGCGGCGGCATTCCTCCAATTGAGGGTAATGATGTCCACGTTGCCAGTGGCGTCAAAAGTCTTGTAGGTGTAGTCATCGAGGAAAGCAAAACAGCAAGAGCCTTCATTCGGGCTATACTTGGTGGCAATGAGATTTGTTTCATTGTCGGAATCAAGTGCATTGGCTACCGAATAGACCCCGTCCTCTGCATTGTGGGACAACCCGCCACCACCAAAGACAACCCATCCAGCACCGTCATCCTTGTAGAAGACGCAGTCCTGATCACGGGTAACGGCCGCTATTTTCGCCGTTCCCGAATTCCCCTTGAGGTAGATGGGAGAGATCAGTTGGCAGTCTTGGCCAGTTGCCGCACTCTTTATGACGTCTGATGTCACGCCGTTGCGTCTCTGGAAGCTACCCTCTGGCTGGGGCTGGAAGTTCTGCACGGTGCGGAAGGACGGAGGAAGAATCTTGTCCGGGGAGACCGCATCTGTCTCAGTGGGGTTAATGAAGGTGAAGCTGAAAACCTTACTCATGCCACGCCCTTAGTTCGAGTAGTGAGCAGGGTCCAGCATTGCTGTGAGGCAATAGTTCTGGTTGATGTTAGCGGCCCGACCGCCTATCACTACTGAGTTGTTCGCCACAAGACCAAGCATGCTTCTGATGGTGGCGATATCCTTTTGCCAAGATGGCAATGCGTTCTGTATCGTATCCTGAATACCCGCCGAGTCACCGTACCATGAAAGGCATGCGGCCTCAGCCCACTTCGTGATGTACCTGTGGACCCGGGGATCGATCGACGGTACGTCCGAGTCCGTGGTCATGGGGGTCAGGGAATGGTAGTAGCTATAGGTGATCCGAGTGCCATCCGGGATCGGGTACAACCCCACCACTGGGAAAGAAACCGACCTCTTCTTAGGAGGAAGAAGAAGGATTTGTCTCGAGGACGGATCAGCCTCAAACGGACAGAAACCGTCAGTCTCTGCACTCGTGGACAAGGACTCAATGGTGGTAATCCTCTGCGTTGTCGGGACACTGGCCGTCCCGTTGAACGTCAGCTCCTCCTCCATGTACACATTGTCTTTGCTCACTGCCTGAGGAGTGTCAGCCCATGCTCCATCATCGGGGATAACCCCATACCCTTTCACGTGGAACGTGATCGTTGTTCCAAGATCAACAACACCCTGAGGATTTAGGGTAATAAAGCTCCCGGGATTGAACACTCCATATGCGGACGTGGAAGCCCGGGTCTCAGAGGTGGTGAATTCTGCATTCTTCACCTTGTCAGCATTCGTCGACGCCACCAGTGTGGTTGAGGGCACCCCGCTGAGGACGATGTCGTCTATTGTAGTGAAGTTCTCTGTTGTTTCGGTCGTGGAGCCAGAGTTAAGGGTAAGCGCAACCTCCGAATCAAGGTAGTCAATGGTCCCCGTGATCGTGGCAGTTATTTCATTCGTCTGTGCGCTGAAGAGAACAGGGGAGGCTGGCTGTCTTTCTACCCCAAAGTTCCCAAGGTGTATAAAGTTGTGTGGAGTGCCGGTCGAGGTCGGGTCCTGTACACGAGAGGTAAAGGTCTCAATCGGTGCGCTCCATATATTGGCGTTGTCCTGCGGTACTATCATTGGTTCTATGATCTGACTCACGTCAGGCTCAAGCGGGTATGCATAACGACCACTCTCCGCCCGGATGCGCCCCTGACGCACCTCTCCCGGGTACTGGATCTCATCAGAGAGCCGCATCATAATATCGTTGATATACTCGCCGATACGAAGAAGAGTATTGGCACTACTGTCGCCCATTCGGTTGGCGATCTGGTCCTTCATCTCACCAAAGGTCATGGCATCTCCTATATACAAAGGGTGTGATCAAGAGGACACGATGCTCCCGGCCTGTTCGGAATCTCGGAACGCTCCCCAAACGAGAACACCCTCTGTATAAAGCTAAGGACTACTTAGAACGGGAATGCACAGATAATCTCATAGTCTGAGGCATCATTCGCATAAGCACATACGAGATCTGTGACTGCGGCTGATACATCTAATTCGCCATCAGTAGTAGCACCTACTGAAGTAAGGGCATTACCATCTGCCCCTGCCTTAAAAGCTATTCCCATCGTCGCAGGGCCAGTGATTTGAATCCAAAGATACTGCCCATCCGTAGGAGCGCAATGCATAATCCCAGCTCCTTGACCATTGGCATCATCATCCAGATCCATCGTCACTATCTTATTCTTATACCCGTCAACCGTATAGTAATAGCAAGCGTAGGTTGCAACTGCGGCAACAGACCCAGTACCAGTATCAAACTGCACATATTTAAAGTAAGCATTCCCATAATCAGTGTCACCAACATCCCGGAACTTATGTACGGTTCCGAGCTCGTTCTGCTTTGCCGTCGAAGCTTCGTCGAACGCCTGCTTCACGAACGAATTCTCGGCAGGTCTCCAATCAACAGCCATGATTAACCTCCTCCATATCCAGTTGCACTCCAATTGGCTTCCGTGTATTCACCACTGGTGACAGTGATCGTGACATCACCATTGGAAGAAGTGTTCTTCTGAATAAGAATCCCACTCCCATCCTTGGTGTCGCCACTGCTCACCTCAACAGAATTGACATACTTGAGCCCTGTAGAAAAGGCCCCTCCAGTTGAAGTTACAGCCAGTGTGCCCCAGATGTTTCTCTGGGCACCCACTACACTGCTTCCCTCAACAGTCACCGTAACAGCCATTGACCTCCTCCTTACGCCTTGATCTGTGAGATAACGAACTGACGGCGAGGACCCATGCATACAAGGTTCAGCATGCACATGATAATAGCGGTCTTGGCTGTCTGGTTCGTCGGCTGGCGGAAACCCTCGGACTTCATGAAGGCATCACGGTGAGCGATCAGCTTCCAGTAGTAGCTGTTCAGCCCGTAGATGATGCCGGAATCGGCCGTCGAGTTTGTCAGGGCAGAGTCCCAGTACACAGGAATACCTTGGAACGACAGTCGCTTATAGCCGACATCGCCGGTATCCCCGGAACTGTACCTCTTCATGTCTTCCAGTGAATCCCACAGGTAGTTGAATACCTGCTTGTTCGTGAACAGGGCATCGACTTCGTCAAGGCCCGGGCCACCGGAGGCTTCCATGCACGACAGCTGGATGGCATTCTTTCCTTCTGCGGCGAAGGAGGGCTGAGCAGTCGGGACTGCCTGAGAGGCTCCGTTCCACACATTCTGCCAGAAAGAGTTGCCAGCTGTCGCACGGTTGATGGTGGCCACGGTTCCAGAGGTGGGAGTCGTGCTCACCCAATAGGGTATCCCCTCAAGATCCGTGGTATTGGTTTTGCCCTGCGGAGCGACGTCCGGGGCAACGGGGCTCTGATCGCCTTTCCAGAGATCGCCGTTGAAGCGGTCGATCAGGGACTTCTCGGCCTGAATCTGCTTGGTCTGAAGCAGGTTGATGACACGGGACTTGCTGTCCATGTTCACCAGCTCTTCAAACTTACTGATGGTGACGGTTACGGCGTATTCACGCCAGTCAACCATCGCAGGGCCGATGCCCTCCTGAGGGGTGTTGTCGATCGTTTGGTACTGATGGTACGACTGGACCGTGGAGTTCGTACCCGTAAGCAACGGAAAGTCGAGAGACTGTCCACCGTCACGATACTCCAAAGTGCCCTTCGAGCGAACTTCACTCAAGGACATATCCTTCTGGTCTTTACCGGAGAAGTACTTGAATCCGGTTACGCCGTTGAAGATCTGGTCTACGGCTCGATCTCTGAGCCAGACCTGCATGTTGGCTGTCAGAAACGCTTCGTCCTTATAATCAGCGTATTCTGCTCCATTTGCCAATGCACTATTAGGCATTATCTACGTCTCCTCTTAGAGGAAACCTCCTCGGCCGCAATATCAACAGCTCTTTCGAAGTCATAGTAGACACTGCCATCTTTGTTCTTCACTCTTGCAGTTCGGGGTGTGGGCTTGGTCCTTCGGCCGTTGCCTCGTTCTGTTCGAGCCTCCCCTCGGTCTTGCTCCCTTTTCTTGGGAGCGGCCTCAAGGCGCTGATGGTGTGCCGCAAGCTGTTTCTGAAATACGGGGTGAGAAAGGTCCCAATTTGTGAGCTCAGCAACCTCATGGAGATCCTGAGCTATCTCGGTTGCTATGTCCTCGCCATGCTGTGACCTTACATCGTGCATGGCCTGACCGAACATAGCCTTATTTTTCTCAATGACTCCGGTGGTAGCGCTTTCTTCCATGCCCCCCAACTTCTCCTCCAACCTTCGGATTGTGGGGTGGTGCTCGAACAGTTCATCTACTGCCTTCTTCTGCTCGGGCTCCATCTGGGCATAGGCTGTTTCCTGCTCCGCCGTCATCTGTTGCTGATTCCGAATCGATTCTGCCAAATCGGAAACCGTATCTTTCAGAGTCTTCAGTTCGCCTTGCAGTCCACCAACACGCCCATAGACGTCTCTACCGAGAGCCTTTATCTGGGGGTCGAGGTCAACTTCTGGTTCTGATTCCTCAGAGGACTCTATCTCTTCCGAAGGGGATTCGTCCTCGTATTCCGCTTCGTCCTGATCAGTGAATTCGTCTACGGCCTCCTCTTCGGGGGCGGTCTCCGGCTCCATCTCACCAGCATATTGTTCCTGTGACATAATGATACTCCCATTGTTACCTGATGACAAGGGTAATAATACCCTCAACGTAATCTACGTGTGACTGAGCCACTTGGAAGCCGCTTTGTGCGAGCAGCTGCTCTGCGGCTTGCCTGCGGTCTACCCCGAGCGCCGCTGGTGGGGCATAGGCCGCACTCGTCGCTGTTGGCGCATACTGGGGAGCCGCCCCGCCGGAACGTAGCGGGGGCCTCGCTGGGGCAGAGCGAGGGGCTGGGGGACCCGGCTCCCCTGTGTCCGGGTGAACGCTTAATACTTGCCCATTGGGGTTCTGTGCCACTGCGAGTTCCTCCCTTATAATATTGAATCGACCCTCGAGCTCCGGCATGCCCTCTGCCTCTTCCTCCGAAACCCCGTATTCGTTCACAATCTGGTCACGAGCAATGTCGTGTGCCTGCTGAAGAAGAGCCTGATGCTTGTCATACATCTCAGATATCGTCCGCTCATCTTCTGCTGTAGTAGTGACATCAGCCATAGATCTGTGTCTCCTCTGATTTTTCCTGACACTTCTTTATCTGGGGCTGTTGATGCTGATACCTCTCCCCACAGTTAGGGCACACATACCTGAGAATGATCTCGGCATATCCCCCGAAGTTCAGGACTTTGCAACTCTCGTGAAACATGACCACTGTCTCTGGCTCATGAGTATCAGTCGCCGTCAAGCAATCAGGGCAGAGGATGAAGGAGGACTTATCCGGGGTCGACTTTGCTCGTTTTGGTCTCGTCGATTTCTTCTCTTCGGTGTTCTCCACTTTCGATCTCCTGTATCCTCTCTCCCGAGAGGCCTTCTTTCCATTCCCCACTTTTCACCCTCGCCACCGTCTTCTCATACTGGTCCATTGCATCGGAATCGGACATCGGTGTCGGAGTGCGTTCCTTGTTCACGAGATCCTTGTCATACTTCGAGAGCTCGTGCAGTCCCTTTCGTTCCATAATCTCCCTTCGATGTTTGCGAGATGTGACCACCTCGCCAAGCCCCATGTCATATACTCCACCGCCGTTATTGAACTCCCTGTTGTCAACTGCTGGAGACTGGGTACTCGGCAACCCCATTCGGGTATAGTAGCGCCCCATCTCCGCATAACAGTCAGGGCAAGGAGCAGTTGTACGCTCCTCTATCTCCCTCCACACCAAACCATGGTGCCCACATTGCCTACAAAGAAACTCATACCTTGGCATAACTCCCCCCCCTATGTTGCCTGAACCTGATTAGACAAGATGCTGTGAATTGTCCCGGGGTTACCTGTCGGGTACGGGACCTCTTCTCTCCGCCGCCCACTCTGAGGCCGTCCCTCGGTGCCCTCGTTCTCCTGCAAATACAGATGCTCCTGCTTGTGCTGATTGGCAAGCTGGACAGCCATGACCATCATCTTCCCATTCGGATCAGCCATGATTGCCTGCTGGATAAACTGTTCTGCCTGCGGGTTCTCGTTAAGGGCGGGATTCTGTTGCGTCAGCTGATCCACCAACTGGAAGATGTACTGTTGCCACTCCTGAATTGCCGCATCGTGCCCCTTGATGTGCTCATCATGCTCCTGTCCCCGCTGGGCCTGCACCCTCTGGCCCATCTGCATCAGGGAGTTCTCATTCATGATGTTGGACTGGGTCTCAACAGACGGATACTGGACATAGAGCTCCGGCCGCTTCACACCAAAGAGCTTCATTCCATCCTTCATGAACTGCTGTTGTCCGGCAGGGTCCATGATCTCCCTGAACATGCTGAACATATTGAGCCACTCCTGCTTGTCCGTTGTAGACTGCGAAGGAGAAGGCATATCGACTGTAACCTGCCAGTCGGTCTGCACATCATTGATATTGTAGTTCTTCCACTGCTCACCATCAGGGGTGGTAACGTAGAAGACCTGCTCATCCGGCCCGAACTGCCTGACGATCCCGAGGAGGTCTCGAGCCACCTCTTCTTGGAACCTGTTCAGTCTCTCCATCATGTCCATTGTCAGCACGTTAGCAGAGGAAGCCATTATACTGGCTTGCGTGGCCGTATCCGAACCACCAACCCCGATCTCAGCAGAGAATCCAGCGTTCTCGTAGATCACATTCTGAAGAAGATTGATGAGGTTCAGTTTTGAGGGATCAAGCATCGGAGGAGGGATAGGAGCGATCGCTCCCCTCTCTTGAACGAAGAGGGCCACGTGTGACGTGGGATTTGCCAGCTTGTTCTCTATGGAGGTATGCGTCTCCCTTGTGCTGAGCTGGTTCTCATTAACCTCGACCTTAACGCCGGAGCGATCTGAGTGTACGGACAGCTCAGAGTACAGGCGCATCAGGAATTTCTGTGGCCACTTGATGTAGTCCAGAATCCCGGGGCCATGAGTCTCTCCGGGGAGATCCGTAAAGGTCAGCCACTGGAAAGGGAACCCCTGTATGTGGTTCGGCCACGCCTTGCCGCTTGGAGGGCGAACGGGAAGCTCTTGGTCTTTGGCATACGTCCCAACCGTGCGAGTGTCGGCATCGTGGATCTCGTAAAGAGTGATGGTGCCAAGCTCCTCAGGCATCGATGTCGACTCGTCTGCATTGTTGAGGCTCCCAACCTTGTAGGCATCGAGCTCTTCCGAGTTGTAACTATCGGCCCGAAGGTCTGCAGTATTCACATACATCGGGTCGGCCTTGACATCGACAAGGCGCTTCTTGACTATATGAACCACGTACGAAGAGTCTTGAGGATCAACAACCATGGGGTCCCAGTAAACATCCGGGCCCACGCTCTCGATAAACGGCCAGTCATAAGATGGGCCCTTGCCTGCCTTTGTGGGAAAGGTTGGCACGGGAGACTTGAGAAACTCCTCGTGCTCAGCCACGTGCTCGTTGGTCTTCTGAATCACATCCCCGGCATTGGGTAGCTCAAGTATGCCCGGACTCTCAAGGAAGCGGGTGTGCTCCTCCATGTCCGCCTCGTGGTTGTCGTACAGGTCAGCCTTGACCGTCTCTCCATTAAGGAGGGACTCATGCTCTTTGAGGATTCTTTCGAATGAGTCTTCTTCTTCCTCAGTGTCTTTTACCCCAGTAACGAACGACCCCATACCGATCTTCGCAACCCCGTACCCGTAGACAAGGACATTGTCTATGACTCGGCGCATTACGTTGATGACCTTGAGTTCTCTCCAGTAATATCCAAGGAGGGTTCCCACAACCTCAGCTCTTCCCTCAAAACCACGCAACCTTGGAATGCAGGAGAAGCGAGGATCGGCTGGGTACAGCTGTGCGATGAGGCGTCTACGAGTAGACATCAGGAAGTTGGGAGCCAGAAGGCTGACAGTCTGGCCATCGGCCTGAGCGGTCGTCCCGAAGTCGTTCCCAAGCATCTTCAGGGTTTCCTTGACCGAATCAGCCCTCTTGTCCTTCTGCTCGTCCGCCAGTGTTATTCTGGACTGTACCTGTTCTTTAGTCATCTCGGCCTCTGATTATTTGAACGTGGCGTTCTTCTTGGGAGCCTTGCGATCCCGAAGATAAACGGCAACTGCTCCACCAATGGCAGTAAAGATTGCAATGATGGCTGAGTCTATATCTTCGAACTCTGCCGACACAGCCCCGCCTCCGCCTATCAGTCCACCGGTTGCGGCACCAGCCGCCAGCTTGCCTATCTTTTTAAGTAGCACCTTCATGTTTTTCTCCCGGTTACAGGTTTCGAATCTCTGCCCGCTTGTGGTCATCCAGTTCTTCTCTCATCTCTTCCACGGCCCTCCTAATCGCCTTTGAGTCCATCCCTTCTTCTTCCTTGAGTTCTGACTGGGAGTTGCGAATCAGATCCTCAAGCCCCTTTGCGACACCTTGAAACCCTTCTGTTACTTCCTGAAATCCCTTAAGCATGTCCTGATTAACAACCAAAGTCTTCCCCATGAGCTCCGACTGTTCTTTCTGGCTTCCCAGCAACGTCTTATTGGTCTCGTCGACCTTGTCAAATAGGGCAGATATCGTCAGGTAATGCTGTTCAACAAGAGACTTCCTGTCCTTTAGGAACAGGTAGACGGTTACGATCACAGCCCCAGCACCGGGAGCATTCTCCATCAGGACCTGCAAAGACTCTTCCATTTTCCTTCTATTCCTCTCTAATTATCTCCCCGGTGACCAGAAGGTTACATCATTAATATCAATGGGCACGGTTACGCCCCCGTCCCGTAGGTGCTTTTGATGTTGGCCTCGACGCTATCAAGGGCCACTTTAATTGCCGCCCCTACCTCCACACCCGTCCACTCCGTTTCCTTAAACGTCTCGCCGTCTGTGTAAATCAGGGCCACCGACAACGCCGGTTGCCGATTCTCTTGGAATACCCCCGTTGATCCTTGTTCGTACTTCGTTTCAGCCGTTGCCGTGATCGAACAGGTATAAACCGTCCGCTCGTCCGGCTCCTCTACTGTTCCGAAGTTATGCATTGATCGGACGTTTTTTGAGAGCGAATAGCCAAGCGAATACGCTCCACGGACTTCAAGGTTTGGTGCGGCCATTAGACCCCCTCCTGTTAGGTGTAAGCCGGAAGATAGTAGGTCGACCCTGCAATTTCTACTTGGACCCAATCACCCGGAGCGTCTGTCGTAGGATCGTTGTTTGTTGGTGTCCCCATCGTGCCAACGAAATTAATCCACCCCCCCGCGGCATTATCCTGATCCACCGTCAATGCCGGGTTGGAGGCATCGTTCACATCAATTGTTACTACGTCAGTAGACGAAAGCCCAGCAGGAAACTCTACCGGGTCACCTGAAGAGGCCAATCCGATTCGTACGCTCCCAGTTCCCCCGCTGTAAATATCCCAATACTGATCACTAGATGACCAGCTTGCGAAGTGCTTTGATCCAGTTGACTCAAGCGAGTTGGCTCTTATGTCAGCACTGAAAGCAACGTCTCCACCATTGAAGGAGAGTATCCCCCCCGCACCAGCAGCAACTCCCAGTGTGTATGACGCTGTCTTGTTCGTCGATGTCTTGTTGTTAGCGATAAACTGCACCAGCCCCGCTTCCCATGCGGCGGAATGGACGTGCTGCAAGCTCACAAGATCCTCAGTGTAGGCTCCGCCTTGATCCTGAACAGCGAGGACAGTCAAGGTCTCAGACGTATCAGACTCCGTATTCAGCACTATTAATTTCCCAGCACCGCCCTGCGTCAAAGTCAAGAGGTCGGACCCACTGCTTGCAGTTATTGTATTGATTTGGTCATTCAAGACAGCAAGGGTGCTCAAGATGTAATCGTGGGACGTGGTTACAGAAGAGGAGTCGGCTCCAACCTTGGTCTGAAGAGCAACCATGCCAGACTGGACTATATTGTATACGGAAGCAAGGATGTCGTCTCCGGCAGAGACTTCGTTGAGTGCGCCGCCGACCGCCGGGGATATATCAGTGGTGTCTAAGTTTGTTGGAAACGCCATGGAGTCCTCTTAGCCGAATTGTCCTGTGCCATTGTTTCCGGCATCGTCCGTGAATGTGGCCGTATTGAATTTCGTCGAAGAGCCCACTGCCGCCGCAACCCTGCGTCTGATATTCATCCATACTATTCTAACCATCTTCAATCCTCTTCAGATTTAGGGACTTCAGCTTCTTCTGGGCAAGCCGGATATCTTTGTTGGTGTTCCACAGGAACGACCTGAAGGATGGAAGTTTCAGTTTCTTAATTGCGGCACGAACAGCAGTAGCGTGCTCACTGATTCCCATCCAGTAATGGGTGGCCGGATACTTACCGGTGGCCGAGAGGGGTACTTGGAATACATCTCCAATACCCGGGCAGATCTTTTCTGCTTCTGCATTCGCCGTATCCTTGTCGTCTTTGCCAACTACCATAAGGACTGACATTATCCGAGGGCCCTCCCATCGAGGTACAAGGCCAGATCGTTCAATGCTTGTCCACTCTTTGCATCCTTATATACGACGATGTCTGAGATATAGCCAGTGTAAGTGCCAACAGTCGTTGGCCCCGTTGACCTTGACCCACCTATCACCGTGTAACCTGCCTGTTCAGTATTGAAGTCTGTGATCGTACCTCCGGAAGTCGTCTTCACTCCGTCAACGTAGAAGTCAAAGGTCGTAGTTCCAGTCTTTACCATAATAGAAGAATGGGGCGCATCATCATCGTAAGTGGCGGAGTCCAGCGCATAGGAAGCGTAGCCAGATCCAAGCTTTCTGATGCTGGGATATTCGCCAGTTCCGTCATACTGATACCTGTATCCTTCCCATGGGGCCCCTATCCTCAGGTTCGAGAAGAACTGCGTGGTCCCGGTCTCGGTCGGTAGCCGCCAAACCATCCCGATCGTCCAAAGATCCACGAGGTCAGCTCCAGCAAACGACACTACCTCGAGGTAGTCACTGCCATCGAACTGTATTGCATGGTGCCCATTGATTCCCTCCGAAACATACTTGGGACGTGCGGCACCAGATCCAGCAAACACTTCTCCAGTGAACCGGTCAGTCCAAGAATCCACCAAGTAGTCCGGGTCAGAGAAGGTAGTAGAAAGAAAGTCGGGATGAGCGTCAAGCCAGAACCCTTGACTCGGGAGGTCTGATGGCCTGAACTTTGAGCTTCTTGATCCCGCTTCTTTCTGTAGCTGAAACCTGCGCCACAGCTGACGGTCCATTACACCTTGCCCATTACAACAATCACGCCGGTTGCAGCGCCAGTGAATTTCAAGAAGCTGGCACCAGATAGCTCTGGCACATCATAAGCCTTATCCACTGCGGCGGGGACAGTGTCAAGGGCGGTAGCCGAAGACCCCAATGTACTCAGGGGGGCAAAGGTCCCATCCTCGGATTCACACACGTTTATCGTAGCAACAGCATTGAGACCAGTGGTCACCTTCAGAATGAACGCCCCAAACCCCCGGATATCGACTACATCTCCAGTGGAGACATCAACAGATACATAGGATGCCTTTCGTTTATCAGCGGCGGGGTAAGCAAGGACTTGTGTGGCCATTATTGTCTCCTATCGGGCAAACTCTGAGATTCTTTTTTCCCGATTCTGTAGTCGCCGGAGGACCCCGGCGGGGGTGTTTGAGATATCCCTTGTTTTCGGTCCAGTTTGTGGAGTCCGAATGTGCATAATGAGATACCTCAAGGCCGCAAGCGCATGAAGTTTGTCGTCATTCTCTACTACGTTAGGATTACGGATATCCTTCTGCGCCATTTCAATGTCTGAGATTAGATGCTTACATCTACGTGAAATAAATATCTTGGGTGGCGGGGGGTTGTCAAGGCCTTTATTGAAGTACATTGCCTCCCGGATCACGGCGTAGGCATCAGCTCTCTTGCTGTAATTGGTTGCCAGCCGCAGGTTCAGGCCATAATCCTTGAAATGCTGAAGCACTGTCTTGTCTGTGTAGGAAAGATACTTGTTCCCCCTCGAGCCCATCGATGGATCGCAGTAGATAGCCATCCGATCGCCCTTCAGCCTCGACATTATCCTTGGGGCATGGAACTGAATAGGCTTATTCTCTTCGTAATACTCGTCATAAACGAAGATGGAAGTGTCCATGGTCTGAGCGGCGAACTCCACACACGTTGCGGCAGTAACTCCGTAGTCCATGCCACCGGCAGTGAGGACGGTCTGCTCATTCATCATCGAATACATCTCATCGGGGTCAAGGACGTGAACAGTACCGTCCCATCCGTCGAAGTAACTCCCCGGACTCACTCCCCACACCCCATTTAAGTAGGCTTTCCTCATGTATGGATCAGGAAGGCGGGCGAGATGACTCAAGTACCCCGGGTTATTCTCTATTCCCACGGGGTTATCCCGATATGTGGCCGGAATGAAGGCTTTCTCCACCTTGAAGTCCCCTGCATCGGTAGAAACCACCTCAGTTGTGTAGATGTTGTCCACGAGTGGCTGGTATTTGGGTATCCCCCACCGCTCCATGATCCATTCGATGCCATCACCACGAGGATCGGGCCATGGATTGGTTGTACTGCGGACGTAACACGTCAATCCGGCCGCTGACGCCCGATTCCAGATCTGAAGGTTTTCGTATTGCTCTCTCGTGAAGGAGACGAGCTCATCAAAGCCGAGATAGGTGGTGTTTCGGCCCATGTATTTGCGCCAGTCGTCGGGATGTTCCATCTGTCGCAGTAGGATCTTGGCCCCGGAAGGGAAAATCCAGTCTTTCCCGCCGTCTCTGGAGGTTCCGCCGAGGGGTGCGTAGTATTCGTGTCCATACCCTATCAGCTCATCGAGCTCTGAGTACTGTCTACGCAAGATCATTGCCAGATATCGTGGGTGGTCAATCTGGCGAAGTGCGTCCATCATCAAACAAAGGCTTTTGCCGCCGAAAGCGGCACCACCGTACAGGACCTCGTAGCATTCAGAGGCAAGAAACGACCACTGCGGGTCGCTAATGGGTTCAAAGACTGGGCCCTGTACGGCTTCTGACTCAGTAATAACTACCTCGCAAGCTGATCCCAAGGGGCATCGCCAAGTGGGCCAGCAATCTCCTCGATCTCTTCAAGGAACACCTTGTCATAGAATGCCGCATTCCTTGATTCGAACGGGCCCTTGGACGCAATCGACTCAAAATTCTGGCTCGTTGCAGTGGCCAGCCTGTCATTGAACAGAGTATACTTCCCATCACTGACAATTCCCGGGTCCCAGTATCTCTCTGGAAGGGCCTTGTGACCGACGAGACCGAGACGCCGAAGGACTTCTGTTGTCGTCTGTGCGGCCAGAGGCCTGAGGTCATCCCACTCCGTTGCCCCGGGGAGGCCGTTCTCAATCATCTGGGCAATGGACTCGTAGAGATCACTGAAGTACCAGCTCCTGACAGGAAGAATACCAAGGCCATCTGAATCTCTCTTTCCCCCAGTTCTCCTGAGCGGACGAGAGGACATTTCCTTGTCAAAGCCTTCGGGGTAAGAAGGAAGAGGAGGCTTTTTGTATTGCCGAGTCTTGTCTTTAATGAAGGAACCAGTGTCAAACTTGACAGCACCATCGGGGATGGGGATGTCTTTTGTCAGCCCGTTATGGCTGAGCCTTAGTGATTTCCCATCGTACACGGCCGAGGCGAACATTAGTGTCTCATCGGCACTGTCACCGAACTTCCGGGCGGACTCTCGAAGGAAGTCATACAACCCCTTTGTCAGGGGAGCGGCCATCCTCTTAACCGGCGAAGGCTGGTCCTTGATGTATGAATCCCAGTCTGCCATATAGTCAAAGTCGGCAAGCGATCGGTACTTCACAGTCCGGGTCTTGCTGTTTATTATAGAAGTCCCGAGCTCCTTGGCTTCCGGGGACAGCATCCTCTTTACCGCATCTCTTTCCTGCTTCAGGTCATGCAGTGACTCCCCCGGCCAGAGGTTGTGCTTGCTGGTCAAGGAAGCGCTGACAGGCTCCAAAGCCTTCTCTTTTTCTTTGTGTAGCTGAAGCCTGCGCCACAGCTGACGGTCCGAAACATACTTGGGACGTGCGGCACCAAATCCAGTAACCACTTCTGGAATGTCATCCACGACCCCGTCTATCCACTTAAGGTACTCCGGCAGACTCTTGAACCTGCTCGAAGTGTCGAACACTCTTCGGTATATCCTCTCTGCCAGTGGGCCGAGGGTAGAGTGCTCGATCTGCATGTATGGATCAGCATCGAACTTGGGGTCTATGATAGGGATGAGGTCTCTGGCCTCTATGGCTTCCGGTTCGTAATTGTCCAGTGGGGACAAGTCACTCGGGTCCACGAACTCATCATGGTAGTTCTTTACAGGTGTCCCGACAAGCTGATTCTCTCCAGAGGTCGGAGAGAGGATGGTGTCCCTGTATCCTCTCCACTCTCGAGGACCGAACGATACATAGTGCCCAGCGCCCTGCACAGATCCACCGAGGCTGGAAGTGGGCAGGTCGTCAGGAGAACCGGCCCTTACAGTCTCAGTCCTGAAGGCCGTTGTTCCATCGGATAGATCGGTGGCGAGTATGTCAAAGGCATCAGCCCTCACATTCTCAGCATCGTCAGCAAGGTGGGGATATGCTCCTCCCTGCCTACCCGAGAGGCCAAACAGGTCAATAAGGGAATACTGGTCCGACTCTGCCTTACGAGGAAGATCCGCAACCTCATCCATACTCCCACCCACGTACGTCTTAGTGAAGAGCCCACCGATGGCCCTGTCCATCTGCGCTGGGGAGGCTCCAATCTTCTTAAGATCAGAGACAAGACTGAGGAGCTCTTTAAGTGGTAACATTTACCAGAGCCTTACCTGTTTTGCATACGTGGACCCACTTGACGTCTCTTTGGGTACCAGTATACCAACTCCGGCAATGGTTGTCTTCAAAAAACTTCTACGATTCATGTCCACGGTAGCCCTCCTCCCACAACCGATGGTCTTCATTGACAATCTTTGCAATGAGACGAGACTTTAGCCCCGTCACACCACGAGTCAACTTTGCTCGGATCTCCTCCTCGAACTCATCCCTCTTCAGATGCTCCGGCGTCTTACCAGTTGAATACCACATTATGCCCCCTGAAACCAGATGCTCCACACGACCCATGCCACGATGGCTGTGAACGCAAGAGAACCACCCACACCAATCATCAATATATGTACCAGTTTCATCGCCTACCCCTTTCTACGGCTTCAAGCCCCGCCTCCCTGAAGGCGGACAGTATCACCATTTTCTTCCACTTAAGACGCTTTTGAGCCTCCTTAAACTGGGCCTTGGTAGCAGGAGGAAACTCCTGCGTGGGGCCAACGGGATAATCTGTTCCACGAACAAGAACGCCGCAACAATGGTACGCCCCCTTGGAAGGAGCACCCTCGTTCCTATACGAAGGACCTTTTGAGAATGCCTGCGCCATCTTGCCGCCACGAATAGAAGACTCATGAGCCCTCATTGCCCCGACCGTATCCTTCATGATAACCACCCCTTCTTGAAGTCACGCCACAAACGCTTCAAACGAAGAAGAAGAGGATGTTTAAAGAAGATAAGCCCCTTGTCAACCTCCACCTCCACCTCCACCTCTGTATGAGGATATAAATTCCTGTTGATAGCCGCAGTCATCCTCTCGATCTGATCCTTCCTCATATCATACGTCTCCGCCAGAGGCTTGCGGTAGGTCCCAGTCGCAACCTTCAACGGAATATCCACCTCACGCATCCCCTCATCCATCACAAAGAGAGCGCCATTAAGGTAGTCCCTCAGCTGGAGAACCTCGTGCTTCTCCAAGAAGTATGTCGCCGACTTCAAAGGAAGATGATCTTCTATCTGTATTTTAAGTAAAGAACCTACAGGATTACAAGCGAGAGAGCTCTCGCCTTCTTCATCGTTCTTAAGCTTCAATACCCACTCATCCATGATTGCCCCCAATCATTTGAACTGCGCCCCAACGGTTTCCTCTCTCCTATACGGGCCTCCCTGTCGGTCGGCCCTTACCTCTCTCCTTCCCCTCTTCTTCGTTCCTGCTCAAGCCTTTCCGGCTCTCCCGAGCCTTTTCGGTCCTTTCGGCCCCCCTTACCCCCCATAGTATACACGACCCGATAAACAACGCAATAGAAAAATGCAAAAAAATTGTACGGGGTGGTGGGGAGGTCCCTTCGCGCATGCATGCAGGCGGGGGTGTGGACGTGCCCGTGGACGTGCCCGTGGCCGCTCTTGCGGGAGTACGGGGGCCGACCGGTCGAGCTGACCCACTAACCTTCTCCCCTTATCTCCTCTACCCCTAAAGGGGTAAAAAACATAAGCAATACCGAAATGGCGAGAAGCCTTGACATTCGGTTACTCCTGCCTTTGGCAGTAGTAAGAAAAAGCTTGGTATTCCGTCTCCTCCTCAGTAGAGGAGGAGGGGCCTTCTGGTGGTTTCAGCTCTCCTTTATAATTTCCCCTACCCCTTTAGGGGTAGGGAGGATTTTGACCTCAACAAACTATATACGAACAGTCAAGAGTCTTTGTCGTTGGTCTTTATTGAGAACTGGATAGTATTTGAGTACTTAGTATCCCTCAATGTTCATAAAGGCCTCTCTCTCTCTTTTCTTTCCTCCCCCTTTAGGGGGGAGGGAAGGAAAGAAAAGAGAAACAGAGAGAGAAAGACTTGAGCCGAAAATGGCTCGCCGCTCATTGACAATCGAAACAATCAACAATGGTCCAATCGGACCAAAGGTCAGGATCTACCTTCAACAGATCCAAATCTTCTCGCAGGGAGTTTCTGATTTCTCCCTACGGGAGAAATTCTAAGGAGGGTCGCCTAATGGCTTCCCAAACATCTGTGCCGAAAGTCGAATTCGAAACGATTGCAAAGACCTTGATTGACAAATCAATCAAGATCCAAGAATCTTTCAATACGGCGATGAACGAACTTGTCTTGACAGTACAAGAGCCCTTGTCTGTCAAGGGTCACGCTGCGGCTCTTTCGGCTTGGACAGATATTGAAAGGTCCATCACTGCACAGATTAAAGCTGTGCAAGGCCGGAAAGCGAAACGAGTTCTTACCGACTTTCGTCGGTATGTTCGGAGTTTCCTCCGGTACAAGTGCGACAAGAATTCGGACAAAGCCTTCCCGAAAACTTGGCAAGCTCTGCAGAATTCGGTGGATTCCAACAATATCTTGTACAAAAAAGACAAGATCAAAAGCCTTGGTATCTGGGACAAGAAGAAACAAGCTTTCTCTTCAGATGTTCCAATGACAAAGACCGAAAGAGCAGAGAAAGATCAGGCCAAAAAGGACGAATGGAGGGCCAACAATCCTCAGGCCGAAACTGCTGAAATTCCTCCTACGGAGGAATTGCCAGTTGATACGGCTTCGCCGTCAATCACTGTCGTTCCGGAATCCGCAGAGACAGA
>Ga0208299_1001279_pt1 | contig 19302 bp, 9 predicted proteins | sample 15_taG_FD_184089 | JGI IMG/M metagenome (GOLD analysis project Ga0208299, IMG submission 184089) | Marine viral communities from the Subarctic Pacific Ocean - 15_ETSP_OMZ_AT15312 metaG (SPAdes) (version 2) | ecosystem: Environmental > Aquatic > Marine > Oceanic | place: Pacific Ocean | collected...
AAAAATGAAATCTTGGGTTACTGGTTCTGTTGGAGCAGCTACATCTGCTTTAGATGCGATGCAAATCCACATGTTATCAGAAAGATGTTTGATTACACAAGGTGCTAACAATTTCATGTTAATGAAGTAGGCACACAATTATTTAAAAGAACCGAGGTTTCGGCCTCGGTCCTTTTATTTTTATTAATTTTATTATATATTATATTATGGCAAAAAAAACAAAAAAAGTTGAGGTGAAAGAACCTCAAATAGAAACAATAGAAGAAACAGTTACAGAATTTTTTGAAGAACCTGTAATTGAAGAACCAAAAGTAAGAGAAAGAATTAAACCTACTAATGAGTGGGAAATAAAAGATAGAGTTTACTATCTAAAAGGTAATAAAAAACCTCTTTCTAGATCAATTAAATCTGCAAATATTTATTATTTTGACGAGGAAAAAGGATATGAAAGAGAACTTAAATATTGTCAAAATCAAAAAACTCCATTTGTAGATGAAATGAAAGGAGATCAAAGATTAGAACATATTGTATTTAGATCTGGAAATTTATTTGTACCAAAAGAAAAAACAGTATTACAGAAATTACTATCACTATATCATCCAGATAGAGATAAAATGTTTTATGAGTTCAAACCTAGTAAACTAGCTGCTGATGAAATTGATACGTTAAATATTCAAGTTGACGCTCTAATTGCGGCTAGAAATATTGATATCGATATGGCTGAAGCTATTATGCGTGTAGAGAAAGGTTCTGAGGTATCTAAGTTGAGTTCTAAAGAGCTTAGAAGAGATTTACTAGTATTTGCCCGTAACAATCCTAAACTCTTCTTAGAGTTAGCGGATGATGAGAATGTAATGCTAAGAAACTTTGGTATTAGAGCTGTTGAAGCTGGAATATTGAGATTATCTTCAAATCAAAGAAACTTTCTATGGGGTTCTAACGGAAGAAAATTAATGGTAATACCATTTGATGAACACCCATACACTGCTTTAGCACACTGGTTTAAAACCGATGAAGGTATGGAAATATTTCAAAATATTGAAAAACGATTAAACTCGTAACAATCTATAGAGTAACCACTCTTTAGAGGGTGGTTACTTTATTATAAAATACAATCAAATGAAGAATAAAAAATCAAAGGGACTAGGAGATACAATAGAAAAAATAACAAAAGCAACGGGAGTAAAAAAAATAGTAGACAAAGTAAGTAAGGTAACTGGTAAAGATTGCGGGTGTGGTGCTAGAAAAAATGCTTTAAATCAAAAATTCCCTTATAACCCAAAGGGATCTTGGCTTAGCCAAAGATTTCGTTAAAAAAATAAAAAATGGTAAATATAGATACTGTATATCAAAGAGTTTTAGCTATCGCTAACAAGGAACAGCGTGGATATATCACTCCTTTAGAATTCAATTTATTAGCTAATCAGGCTCAGTTAATAGTATTTGAGCAGTACTTCTATGATAGACACCAAACAGCCAGAGTACCGGGGAGTAAAATCACTCATTCTGATGTCGATGAAATGTTAACAGAAAAAATATCTATTTTTGAACGTAGAAACGTCTCAGTTGGTGGTACTTTGCCAATGGATCTTTATAGATTAGATTCAATTATATATCCATATTACCGGCCTTGGGATCCTGAAAAACCTAAGCTATACGAGTGCACAGAGGTAAGTGCTAAAGAATGGTTATACGTCATGCACTCTCCACTATTGCAACCTAAACACATTAGACCTATATATGTTAGAGAAGAAGATAACCAAGTAACCGCTTATGGCACTGATAACGAGGTATTATCAAAGTTAAAATGTAACTATATCAAGCAACCTGATAAGGTAGAGTGGGGTTATGATGTTGTTGGAGAAAAAGCTTTGTACAATGGTTCTACTAATAAAACCATACATTTTCAACTCCACCCATCAGAGGAAACCGAATTAGTAATGAGAATATTAGAGTTAGCAGGGGTTATAATTGAAGACTCAAACTTAGTACAATATGCTAATCAAAAAGTTAAAGAACAAATTCAACAAGAAAAATCATAATAAATGGGACTATTATCACAAGGAGAATTAGAGTATTACGTAGGGCGTAAAGAATTTGATGGGGATGGCACAACAACTGTCTTTACTGTAACACAGATTTTAGGAGCGTTTCACGATTATTTAGACGTTGCGGGTGGGGGTGTTAATTCTAGAGTAAAAGTATTTCTTGATGGAGTTTTATATCCTCAGTTTTTTTATGATTCGTTTAACGTACAAACGATTAACTACTCTTTTGAGTATAACGCTGTAAACGGATGGCATTTAAATTTTTTAACCGCTCCGGATTCAGGGGTTAAAATATCACTAGATGTAAAAGTAGATTTAAAAGCTAATCTCGTACCGGGTGGACCATACCAAGGTACTACTAATATAATTGAACAGTATCACGTAACTCCGCTTAGGGATATTATTAACAATTTTATGATAGCGTACACTGGGGAAAACAAAATAATAAGCAAAGTAGATAGAACAGACGTTCAATTTCATGCTATGAGAACTTTACAGGAATTGTCTTTTGATACTTTTAAGTCCTCGAAGACACAAGAAATAGAAGTTCCACCTTCTTTAGTTATGCAACTCCCTCAGGATTATGTTAATTATGTTAAGTTGACTTACAAGGATAGTTCTGGGATAGAGCATTTATTATATCCGGAAGCAAAATCATCCAATCCACAAGCGATAAAACAGAATACCAGGGGAGAATATAGTTTTGATATAAATGATGATGAAGTAGAAGATACTACAGCGTTAATACATCCACAATACTCTGATACTTGGTCAAGTTTTTCTAGTTCAAGTAGTGGTCGACAAGTTGATTTTAACGATGATACTTTTGTGCCGTACTTGGGTCAAAGATATGGTTTAAGCGGTCAGCGCGCCCAAGTAAATGGAACTTTTTATATAGATGAGTCAGCAGGACTAATACACTTTAGTTCAAACGTATCAGGAACAACTATTGCTTTAAAATATATCAGCGATAGTTTGGGTACAGATGAAGAGATGGTTGTGCCTAAACTTGCTGAAGAAGCAATGTACAAAAGCTTAATGTACGCTATACTGTCGACTAGATCGAATATACAAGAATATATAGTTCAAAGATACAAAAAGGAAAGATTTGCCGCTGTTAGAAAAGCAAAACTAAGACTATCGAATATTAAAATAGAAGAATTAACCCAGGCTCTGAGAGGTAAATCTAAATTTATAAAACACTAAAATATGCCGGAAATGAAGCACAACTTTCAGAGAGGTCGAATGAATAAGGATCTTGATGAAAGAATAGTACCTGATGGTGAGTATAGGGAAGCATTAAATATTGAGGTCTCAACTTCAGAAGATGGTGATGTAGGTACTTTGCAAACATCAATGGGTAATACTTTATTATCACAAATTGATCCTAATGGAGATAGAGGGTTCGTATGCGTTGGGTCTATAGAAGACAGTAAAAACAATAAACTCTATTGGTTTGCTACTTCTACAATAGCTGCGCTTAATAATAGATTTTTTGACGTCATAGCAGAATATGACTATGTAACTGGGAATATTGTTCCTGTATGTGTTGATGTACATACTCAAACTAATCGTGTTTTAAAGTTTGATGAAAAATTTCATATTACGGGGCTTAATGTTATGGATGAAGTTTTATATTGGACAGATAATAATTCTGAACCAAAAAAAGTAAATATTGAAAGATGCAAAGCTGGTACAACGCAGTTTAATATTCACACAAACTTCATGGTTAAAGATATTTCTACAAATGCTGTACCTGGCAATTGGATTAACTCTGGTCTCGATCCTATTACCGGCGCGGTTATACCAGAAGATATAAGAGAAGATCACCTAACAATAATTAGAAAAGGTCCTTTAGCAGCTCCAGTTCTTGTAATGGAAGATACTGAGATAATCGATATAGATGGAGATGAACTTGTCGGTGGTGGTGAATTAAATGCGTCTATAACTCCAGTATCATTTATAAATATAAATGACGGTGAGTTCCTTGTCACTATAACTATAACAACAAATAATAGTACTGATTTTTCTAATGGTAGTTATTTACTTATATATTCAGAAAACGATCCTGTTAAAAAAGTAAGAGTTCACGTAGATTCTTCTACACATACCTTAACATCCTCAACTTATGTTGTTACTATACTTTCTGGAAATAAAGAAATAGAGGGTTTAGAAGATTTGAGAGTAAAAACAGAACAAAGAGAACCTCTCTTCCAGTTTAAATTTCCAAGATTTGCTGTTAGATATAAATATGAAGACGGTGAATATTCTCAATTCTCCCCTTTTACAGAAGTAGCTTTTCTTCCTGGTAGATTTGATTATATGCCAAAAGAAGGATATAACTTAGGTATGGTTAATAATTTAAGAAAATTAGCTATAAAAAACTTTGTGTATACAAAAGTTGTACCAGAAGACGTTACAGCTATAGATATACTATATAAAGAATCAAACTCTCCAAATATATATTCTGTAAAACAAGTAAGAAGAAAACTTTACGATAATACAACGTGGGATGCTTGGAACGCGGATTCACCCACCTCAACAACACAATTTCACACAAAAGGATATCTACCTATAACAACCGAAATGATCCACGCGGTATTACCTTCAAACCAATTATTGAGACCATGGGATAATGTTCCTAGAAAAGCTTTAGCTCAAGAGATAATTGGTAATAGATTAGTTTATGGTAATTATCTACAAAATTATAATTTAGATAATCAATTTGTAGATCCTGCTGAACAAAACATAAAACCTGATATTGATATTGCGTATTATTCTAGAGACGTACATGATTTATTCCCACAAGAAGTACACGCGGGTAATCTTGATATGTTAAAGTACAATCCTGCAAAATCAATAAAAACACTAAGAACTTACCACGCAGGAGTTGTATACTTAGATAAGTATGGTAGAGAAACCCCAGTATTAACTGGAGATACTAGAGGTTCTATTACATCAAGTAGTGGCGGTGTAGGAAGATCTTCTGTTTACGTGCCAAAAGAAGTGGCAAATAAGAGAACAAATTTAAGTGTTAGTTTAAGAAATACCGCCCCAGAATGGGCAACTCATTACAAGCTTTTTATTAAAGAAACATCTAATGAGTATTATAATTTAGCGATGGATCGTTGGTATGAAGCGGGAGACGATAATATTTGGTTATCATTTCCAAGCGCAGATAGAAATAAAGTTGATGAAGAAACGTTTTTGATACTTAAAAAAGAACACGATAATAGTAATTTTGTTTCAGATCCCGCTAGATATAAAATTATAGCAATAGAGAACGAAGCGCCTAGGCATATTAAGTTGACAAATGTATCTATAGCTGCTATGACAGATTATGAAGATACAGTGCTAAACATTCAAGTTTTTGGTCTTGATATGTCGAGTTTTCCATACGAAGGGGGAACTCAAATATATATAAGAAAAGAGGAATTTGAAGATTCAGGAATGGTTGAGAGTTTGATAAATCAAGATGTTTCTCAAGTTTATTTTCGTATAAAAACAAATACTGGTATAAGTAATTATTATCAAATAGCAACGGTTGCAAAAGACAACGATTCTAATATGTTTGTTATAACTTCCAAAAAAGAATTTGGTGCGGATATGGCTATAACCAGTCCAACCGGACAATGGATTGATAGAGTTACAAATTCTCAACTTGAGGTTATTAAAAGACTACCAGAAGATAGAGCTGAGTTTGAAGGAAGATTCTTTGTTAAAATATTAAAAGATTTTACTCTTATAGAAAAACTTGGTCTTCATTCAGGACCGTTAGTAGATTATAAAGTTAAAATAAGTAAAAAGTTTCAATATATAAATCCGATGAGTACTTGGGCTTTAGCTGGTAATGGAGATTGGTATGGTCAAAATAGAACAAGAATATCTTTAGATGCTAGAAATCAGAGTATGCCTGGTACTGCTAAGTTAGACGCTCCTGGAGGCGCCGGAGCAGAATATTGGAAACATGCCGCAAAGTGTGTATCTTCTCCTCCTAATGATAGTAATAGTTCGGGTTGGTTTATCGATGAGGTTGAGGGATTCGCGCTTTGTAATACCACATTCCTACAGTTTGGGCATGATCCAAATAGTGATAGATGGGAAACCGAATGGCCAGATAAATATTTTAATTGCATGTGGTGGACTGGTAGACCTGATGAGCGAAGGAGCCAAACAAAGGAACTACAGAAATGCTTAGGTGTTAATACTTATGATTATTCTTGGGGTAATACGAATTATTTAGGTATAAGTAACGTAAGAGGACCAGTAAGAAGAGACGGACAAAATACAGTCGAAGCAGGAGCAAGTATTCATGGCGGTGGAGCGGGTCCTAGTAGAGGGATAGATGGAAATTATATTCACTTGTCCTACGCTGGGTTAGGTGAAGCAACGGGAGGAAGCGGTAATGGCCGCAGTAACTGGACAGGTATAGAGTTCTACTTTGACGACGCTATTAAGCACGCTTCGGATACAGCGTTTATTAATAAATTAACTCAACCAGGTGCTATTTTTACTTGGGCAGAAGATCCTGGATTAGTAATGTATAAAACACAAACTATTGCTAGTTCACATCCCAATGAAGTAAATGATAGAGACGGAGCAAAAGGAAGAGCGATGTATAATTACGCTTGTTTTTCTGATTTTTGGTATGATGTACATCATAACGAAAGAGGATACTGGAAACCTGCTTTATGGGGCGCCATTCCAAGTGGGGATTGTTATTGTAATAAAGATGGTCTTATTAGTAGATCTAAAATATCAACTGTAACACCATCATTCCAATCAGGAAATACTTGGACCCCCAATCCAGAAACTTGTCTCCCCGGTATTGGGACTTGGATTTGTTGTGCTGGTAATCAGAGTCTTTCAGGTGTTTGTACTCACTGTCCAGAATCACATGACGCACATGTCGCTGGAGCTGATAAAACAGGAAGCAACTGCGACTGGACGGTGCCTGATCATCGTATTTATCCAGTAGGGGCTTACGACTGGAACGCGCATAGAAATAAACGTAGAAGATTTTTAATTAAAGCTGTACCTTTAGATAATACAGGAAATGAAATACTTGACCTTTCTGGTAATAATCTTGAAATTGGTGGAGTTGGTCCTCATTACTATAAACCTACTAATAGTCCAGATTACGCAAGTCATTTCGACGCAAATTATAATCCTATAACTACAAACCCACAAACAAGCGCAACTTTTATTGATCCAGCACCAGGTATACGTACCGATGGAATGCACAGTGCTTATAATGATCCTGATGGATCATATGTTTGGAATGGACAAACAATATCTGATATTCCACTTTATAAAAGGTGGGATAGCGCTGGGGCACAACAAACAAGAGCTCCGGGATCTGTAACTTGGCAAATAAGAGAAATGTTTGTTCAAGACCCAGAAGACGCTAGATTTAGTAGTACTAATCCAGCTATATGGGAGACAGAGCCAAAAGAAGACGTTGGTTTAGATATATACCATGAAGTAGGACAAATATATCCTTTAGAACTAAACGATAATACTATAGAGCAACATGTTGGGGCTGTTCAACCAGATATAACTAAAAACTCGTATGTAACCGCGCAATTTACTTTTGGTGGAGTGATTCCACTAAGCGCTAATGGTAATTCAGATATAAGAATTGTAGATGCCGTGGGTAGTTCAATTTTATTAGGAGCTTGGAATGGTACGAGTATAGATATATTAGGTGATAATCCTACTGATACAATTCCTCCAAATAATAGTTGGATAGTTATTTGGAGAGCCGATGGAAGCGCGACGGGCGCTATAATAACTCAAGGACCGACATCAGGGAATCTTTGGTGTACACTTCATCCTGCGAGCCCACTATTACCCGTAACAATACCTTGGTTTAATTGTTATTCTTTTGGGAATGGTGTTGAGTCTGATAGAATAAGAGATGATTATAATCAAGTTAAAATTGATAATGGTCCAAAAGCATCTACAACATTAGAAGAAACTTATTTAGAAGAGAGGCGATGTTCTGGTTTTATTTGGTCTGGGATTTACAATTCAAATAGTGGTGTTAATGATTTAAATCAATTTATACAAGCCGAGGCTATTACAAAAGATGTAAATCCTGGCTATGGATGCATTCAAAAAATGCACGCTAGAGATAATGATCTTGTTGCTTTTTGTGAAGATAGAGTTTTAAAGGTATATGCAAATAAAGACGCTTTATATAATGCTGACGGAAACACAAATGTCGTAGCTACAAATAGAGTTCTTGGCGCTGTAAAACCTTTCTTAGGTGATTATGGTATATCTAAAAACCCAGAATCATTTGCTTCAGATTCATATAGATCATATTTTGCCGATGCTAGTAGAGGTGCTGTGGTAAGGTTATCTCAAGATGGATTAACACCTATATCTGATGCCGGAATGAAGGATTGGTTCTCAGATGTTTTGCCTAAGTATGCTAAAATTTCTAATCACAAAATTCTTGGTAGCTTTGATGATAAAAAACAAGAATATAATATAACATTAACAACAGATTTACCTAGTGGTGTTTGCGATAGAAATGGGAATGGGAGTGTAACTAACACCGCGCCTTCTGGAACTATTTGCCATGAATTTGGTATCACAGGTAACGCTGGACTTGGGTTGGTGCCTGGTTCAATACAACCTAGTGATTGGGCATCTTTTTCTAGTGCTTCCTCTATTACCAATAATCCGGCAGACGTATTGTTTATAGATGTTTCCGTAACCGAGTACAATGGTGTAAATATTGCTAGTTGGTTGCAAGATTTATTGGTGGCCGTTAACACTGGTACTACCTATAATCTTTCAATAGAAGGAGACAATGGGGGAGGTCCATTAGGTGAAGTAGTTTTTGAAGTTGATTCAGTAAGCGCTATGGCTACAAGTTCAAATGGAGGAAGTTATTATAGAATATATTTAACTTGGTTTTCTGGCAATTATCCATTACAAGCTCATTCGTCTAATATATGTTATTATATTTCAAGCGGAACAACTGGTAATAATGGAACAATTATCCAAAATATTGAAGATGAAATTAATTATACGTTAGCTTATAGTGAATCTTCTAGAGGTTGGACTAGTTTTAGATCTTACTTGCAAGAAAGTGGTGTTAGTTTAAATAATGAATATTTTACGTTTAAAAATGGGGAAGTATATTTACACCATGATAATCAAGATAGAAATAATTTTTATGGAGTTCAATATGATTCGTATGTTAGCGTATTAATGAACCAAGCGCCTAGTATAGTTAAAAGTTTTAAAACTATAAGTTACGAAGGTAGTGAGGCGCAAATTACATCAGATTTAATTAATCCTGAATATTATGACAACGAAGATAAAGACGGTTGGTATGTTAGCAGAATGATAACAAACTTGCAAGAGGTTGATAATCTAGAGTTCGTGCCTAAAGAAGAAAAATACTTTAGTCAAATAAAAGGAGTTAAAACAATTTGGACTGGAGATGGCACAGCTGGAAATATTGATCCAAAAGAATTTTCCTTTCAAGGTATTGGGAATAATACGGAATTAAATCCTTGTCCAAATTGTGATCCAACAATAAGTTGGAATTGTAGTAGCTCTATTGGCAGCGCCGGCGCGATATGTGAGTGTGTTCAAGTATCTGGTTCACAGGGTTCTTATCCAACACGAGCCGCTTGTGAAAATGACACCAATAGTTGTTGCAGTGCTAGTGAGACTTGGTGTTGCACTAGTAATGGTTGTGTTGATCCAGGCGATGGTAGTGGGGATTACTCAAGTTTGTGTGATTGTGTAATGAATGCTAAGTGCTGTGACGATGGAGCTAATTATCTATATTGCATGGGATTACCTACGCCATCTCCATATATAGTTGGATGTATGGATGATGGTATAACAACAGATCCGTTTATGACTCAAGATAGACCCAACGGATGGGTTGGTCCTGCGACAAATTATGATGTTGATGCAACTGTACCAGATTGTAGTTGCTTATACGAAACGCTGCCTACCTACGATTGTATTGAAGGGAATTGCGAGGAAAACCAAACTGGAAATGGTTTCTACACAGGACCAAACGCTTTAAATGATTGTATAATGGGATGTAGCGATCCTTGTGATAATCAAAACATGGGCATACAAACTACAATAACAAACCCAACAGAACTTGAACCACCTTGTGCGTTATCAGCTAGTGATGGTAGTGTTTCTGTTATGGTAACAAACAACAATTCAACTAGTCCAAATCCATTTACTAGTTGGACTGTAGAATACTATGACTCAATTTGGTCTCCAACTGGACCTCCCACAATAGGAAGTCTTATATATTCAGATCCAAGTACTTATGCTACTGGGGTTTGGTCTAATACATATGTTGGATTAACAACCGCTAATAATGGAACAGAATCATACAACGTTTACTACGCGGTGATAACAGATAATAACGGTTGTGAATATGGGCCGTTTACCATAAGGATTAATTGTGTCGGGTGCGCCACGGTTTGTGATTTATCAACAGCCTTCCCTTGGGATTATACAGTTTTTTATACTATAGGATCAGTGGTGGAGTATAATGGTAGTTTTTATAGTAGTATAAATGATGGAGACGGAGCTTATCCAGACATCAATACAGACATGTGGGAAGAGTGTTGTGAAACACTTGGGCAAGTTCCAGCAGTGTGTGATTGTGCGGTTGTTGATTGTGGCACGTTTGTGGATGCTGGGAATTTTTCTATGGAATGGCCACCAGGATCAGGAAATACTTATTGGCCTGGTGATGATTTTTGTTGTAATTGGCAATTTAATCCGTTGCAACAGCACAATCCTTCTTGTCCTGGAGCTCCTGATGGAATTATCGACGTGCAAACATGCGCAAGTTTCCCATGCCCTCCAGGTGGGGTAAATCCTAATTCTACAATGCAATTAGCCGCGTATCAGCAATACGGTTTTGGCGCGAATTGGCTTTGGATTTGGAGTGATGCGAATGGTGATCCATTGACATGGACTGATCAGATGGGTAATATCCACCAATTTACTGGAGATATGTGCACGTGGCTTACCGCTGGTACTTACACAATTGAAGTATTTAACTGTTTGTCGGATGATGCTTTGTCTGTTATGGGAGGTACTTATGAAACGATCGATGGAGTGCAAACCTGGATTCCAAATCCTCTTTATACTGGAGAGCCGTACTATGGGTGTACTCAAGTTGGTTGTAGTGACACGGTGACGGTTACTCTTACTGATCCTCCTCGAATGGATTTAAGTTTCTCAGTTACGGATGATAACGCTTCAACATCTGTTAATGACGGAGCTATCGACTTAACAGTAACAGGAGGTTCAGGTCCCTTTACTTATGAGTGGACAGATTTAAATGGATCGGTTATAGCTACAACTCAAAATATTAGCGGATTAGCTTTAGGACCTTATCACGTGACAGTTACTGGGGCTGAAGTACCTTATTATAATCCACCAAGCGCCTGGCCAACTCCAAGTGGGGTAAGACCTGGATGCACCGCTACAGGTAGCGCTTTTGTTTTACAAAACTAATAAATAATTAATAAATATGGCACAAGCAGAAAGTAGTAGCAGCGGCGAATTAAGTGAAGGACCAAGAAGTGGTAGTGGTAGTGGTAGTGGTAGTGGTTCTAGCGCTAGTATTGATTCTGCTGCGGTAGTTGCTGAAGACAAAAAAAGAAGAAAAGCGTTAACTAAAACGCAAAAAAAGGTTCTTAATCCAAGGATAGATTTACGTAAATCTCGCCCAGGACATCTACCTCGCCCGGGGTGGATTATAAATGAACATGGTGGCTTAGACCCAATTAAACCTAATGATCCTAGATGGGATTATGAGGATCCAAGGGAGGACAGACCAGGAGATCTAGATCCAGAGGGTACAGGTAGGCCAGTTGAAGAAGGTGAAGATTATTCTAATAACTCTATCTCTATAGGTAATAACGCACTTGAAATAAATCCTATACTAACTAAGGGATTATTTTATAATACAGTTTCTTGTCCTTGTTCAACGTATGTTATTAAAGATAGTAATGGAAAGATAGGTTGCGAAAGAGAGTATTATGGGGTTAAACAATATTTTAAACCATCTGTAAGAACTAATCATTTCTTAGAAAATAACACGCCCAAACTAGGAGACAAGTGGGCTTGCGCAGACAAGACATGTACTCAGAGTGGCTACACGTTTGATGGTTTTTATATTGTTAGTATTGAGAAAAACACGTCTGGTACAACAAGTAGTATTGTTAATTCTACTAGGTTTACTGATAGCTGTTTTATTCCTAAAACAACTTATTTTAGTGATTTTACAACAAAACCATCAAAAGCAATTTTAGATTACTATCAAACAGGTACTGTAACTACTATTGATGATATTCCAATATTTATTAACGACCAAACAGCGTTGGGATATAAAAGATTATTAAACCAAGGTGAAGAAATTTTTTACTATGATTGGAATGGAATAACAGGATTTTCACCAGAAAAAATCACCCACTTTAATAAAGCAATTAACGGTGTGTGGCTTGATAATAGAAATCTAATATTCCACGGTCTTGGTTCTAGACCCGATAATTTTGAGGCAATGATAAACGCTAGTCGACCTGGTAATTTTGTAGTAAGTTCTTCTGGACAAACTGTAACTATAAGAATAAATGGTTTAAACCAACCAACAATTAGTTTAACACTAAAAGATAGTTCTGGCTGTAGTATATTGAAAAAACAAATAAAAAACTTTAGTATACCTACGTCTGGAGAATATATTTTAGAACAAAAAATACCAGCGTTACCAAGCGGTACTAATTCAGAAACCTATGAATTAATTATCACACCTACAGCTGACACTAGTTATTATCGTGATAAGTCTATATGGGGACCAGGAATAATAAAAGAAAAAATATATCAATTTAAAAATCCAACAATAACTATAGTTGGAGAAACGTGTACAACGTGCGGAACGCATACTAATACTGGTACCGCTAGTTCAGTGACCTATAGTTCTGATTCTTTTTCACAAAGTACTGATGATCGTGGTTTTACTTCTTTGATACATACTACAACTATAACGGAAACAGCAGGAAATGCTTATTATTATCTTAGTTCAAGACCTAACGTAAAAGACTGTATTACAAGAAATGATACAATAAAAAAAGTCATCAATAGAAACGTTGATGAGGATGTTCCTAGTGAATTTAATGTATTTAATATTCAAGACGCAGCAACCGCGTTAGGAACAGAAACAAGTGGGTTCACACGCCCAAATTCTGGAGATGTTAAAATTGGTATGGAATTTAGAGCTGATGTAGAAATTACGAAAACAATATTTAAGCCAATAGTTTTAGATAGTGTTCCTGATGAAGATTGTACTACTTGTACGAAAGATCAAGTTGTAAAAACAAATAAGTTTGAAGTTGATCATACTAATGATTTGTTTGTAGGAATGGAAGTAATTAATAATAGATTTACTTCTTATTTGGTTTCTATTGATTGTGAAAAAACTATAACAATAGATCGAGAGCAAGAAGTATTTAAAGGTGAAACTCTTACTTTTAAACACAAGGCTAGTGGAAGAGTAGAAAATATTAATACTGGTGCGGATGGGGTTATTGTTACGTCTAGTACACCAATAATATTACCACATAAAACAGAGTTAGTTTTTCATGAGAGTAGAGAAGCTGACATAAATGGAAATATAAAGATAGATAAACAAGGTCAAGATGAAATAGTAATAACAACAACAATAAATGATATATTTATAGGAAGAGAAGATGTTACTTTTGGAATAAATTACGATTCTTTTATATCAACAAAACCATCTGCGCGGGATAAGTATTTTGAAGTTGGAGTTAACTCACCAAGTAATCCGCTTCATTTGATTGAGAACACTAGTTCTAGATATGATAGTCAAACTATAACTTTGGTTGGAACATACGAGGGAACAGCGTCAGCCACATATATATTGGGTGAAAAAGAACCAATTAACGCGTTGGCGTACGCGCCTCCAACTAGTAAAAGTGGTAGTACTAAAGTAAAATTTACTATTTCTGATGGGAAAAATACAAGTGAAGAAAAAACAGCATTTATTAAAATAAGATAAACATGGCGATAGTAACATTAACATTTAATCATCAAATAAACGCGTCTGTACAAGTGGGCGACATAGCATATTATGTTCACACATCTCCAGTGGGTACGACTCAACCTTGGAATACTAACTCTATACCACCACCACACGACTCTGCGGATAGAGAGGATATACGAGAAATAGGACCTATACAAACCATAACTTCTACCCCGGTTATCGCAATTATTACGATTGATATGTCACCTGTTTTAAGCGCTTTATACGGTCCCCCGATGCTGGGTGATTTTATTATGTTTAGTAAAGATAATAAGGTTAACATGGGTAGTTTAGCGGGATATTATGCTAATGTTAGATTTAGAAACAGTTCTAGGGAGCAAGCTGAATTATTTAGCGTAAATACTGATTTCTCTGAAAGCAGTAAATAATTAATAAAAAATGTAATTATAATTATACAAAATACACATTATGTCGAAAAATATTAAAAGCAGTCCTATAAAATTTCTTGGTGGAACTATAAAAGCTTTAGGAGCTTATGACTGGGGAGGAAAAAGGAAGAAGGAAATAGCAGCGTCCCAAAAGGAGTACGATGAGATGCGTCAACAATACATGGGTTTAGATACTAGTAATCTGTATAGTGATGTGTCAAATCCTTATGCACAAATGCAAAACACAATGGAGGATTTAACCGTTAATCAGCAACAAGCTCAATTTCAAGCTCAACAGGGCGCTCAAACGAGAGCCAATGTTATGGGTCAAATGAGGGGTGCAGCGGGTGGATCTGGTGTCGCTGGTTTAGCTCAAGCAATGGCTAATCAAGGTCAACAAGCGGCGCAGCAAGCGTCGGCTTCTATTGGTCAACAAGAGTCGGCTAATCAACGAGCGGCAGCTCAGGAGGCTGGTTCATTACAAAAACTAGATAGACAAGGAGCTTGGAAGGCAGATATGACGAGCCGTGCTGGGGCAGAGCAAGCGAGGACTTTAGAGAAAGATAAAGTATCTACATTATTCACAATGTCTGCTAATAGATTGGGTACGGCTAAAACAGCCCACCAACAAGCACAAGATCAAATGTGGAGTGGTATTGGGGAAGCGTTTAGTCCAACTGGCGGAATGTTTTAATAATAAATAAATATGGCAAAAAAACAAAAAAAAGATGAAACTTACCTAGGTGGCGTATTACCAGAAGTGGACATTGTTGGGCAAAAAATGCAATCTGGATATAGCTATATTAACAATGAATCTCCTGAGAGGTTAAGCGATGTTAATTATATACCTTCGCATATTCAAAAAGTTGTAAGTCCGTTCGTTAGAGGTGTGGCTAAAAAAATGGATGACTTAACTGATTTGAGGGAGAATTATGATAAAAATAGTCCAGAACACGAGCAAATTAGTTTAGAAATGGAAAAAATTGCCGGATCTCTTCCAGTCTTAAAGGACCAAATAAGTAAATTAAACTTAGGAACTTTAGGTTTGAAAAAAGCATTAGGATCTGTAAGCCCTGGTTCCCAAGACGCTAATCTATATACTAATTTTCTTGTTCTAGCTGGACAAGCGGATAGTTACTATATTAATGATGATGGTAAATTAAATATAGCTAGTGTTTATGGTGAGGGGGAAGAAGATATTAGTATTTTTAAATTAGATGATACTCACAGCCCAACGGATGGGCAATCGCCTATAATTATAGAACCATATGAAAGCAAGGCTAATATTTGGAGATTAGCTGAAGAAACTAAACAAAATCAAGCAAATGGGAAATCATTTGATGAAGATTGGATATATAAGCGTCTTATAAATGAGTTAGTAGATAAAGGAGCTTCAAATACAATTGGACTTGCCTTCGCGGATCTAGCTGGAGATAATCAAACAAAATCTTTTGCTGATCAGTGGAATGATGGATTAGCTGATCCTTATTTTTATACAAACCCAGAAACTGGAGAGCCACTACAAGGAGATAACTCTTGGATGAAAGATCCAAATAACTATGCTATTTTACAGAAGTATTTAGCGAAGTATATAACAAATATAATGGGAGATATTCATGGTTCAGTTATAAATGAAGAAACAGGACAAGTTAAAAAATCTCAAGCACAGATCGCTCAAGACATCATAAAAAAATATAGTAAATAAAATCATATGACAAAAGCAGAATTAATTGCTGACTTAGTAGCTAAAAACGCTAGTAAGGAAGAAATTACACAAATAAGAAATACTTCTGAAAGCGAACTTGTTAAAGCTGGATTAATCGAGGGAAAGGAGCAAGACGTTGCATCGAAGGGTGTGAATGTAGCGTCGGAAAATACAACGCCCAAGAATACGGATTCAGATTCGGAAGGTACTTCTTCGGGTTTAGAAACTCCGGTTGACACAACGCCCGCTATTGAAGATATAGAAAAACCAGAAGAAGTTGAAAAAGATCCATACGAAGATTTTTATATAAAACCTAGTTTTTTTGGTGAGCCTACTAACGATGGTGGTACAAAAAACAAGCCATCTGAAGAAGATGCGGCTAGAGAATTAAACGAAAAACTAAGTGGATTAGGCATAAAGGTAGTAAAAACAAAGCTAGGTTTTAATGCTATAAAACTAATAGGAGGAGATGGAGAAGAAGATATAGATCTAGGTTTATGGAAAGGGTTTATGACGGTTGACGATGAAACTCCAGCTGAAAAAGCGGAGAGGATAAACGGCTTTATAAACGAAGTTATAGCTCACAAGACAGAACAAAACCCACTATTTGATATAGATACATATGTAAACGCAATGGCAGATGCTAAGGCTGATTTACCTGAAGTATACTCTGCTAGTGAAGATGGTGGTAGGTTTTTAAATGTTGACGAACTCGATTCAGAACAATTAAATCATCACACGCATAGGGTTCACTTGAATTTAATGAACAAATATTGGGAGAGTGACGAGGGAAAAGAAAATATTAAACTTATAACTGATCAACGAAAAGAACAGCAGTTAATCCTTTGGGAGCAGGCTGTTGATGAGATTCAAGCCGGCACAGATATTTATGCGGTTATAGCGGATTATACGGAGAAGTTAGACAACGCTTACAACGAGGTGTTTAACAACAACTCTAGTTACAAACAAATGCTAACTAATACAACAGCTGTTATTGATAGTTTGTTTAAAGATAAAATAACAAACAAAAGAGTTGAAGAAGGAATAACAGAAGAGTTTGGTGGTTTTATTGCTAGTAGCGATATATTAACGGCTTTCGCGAAAGGAAGTACAGTTGTTTTTCCAAAAGAAATACAAGAGTTTACTGCAATGCAATCGGGTAATAAAATCCGAGGGTTAAAAGAAAAACTTAATGCTTTAAATAGTTATGATAGCGAAAGCCTTCAAACTGGTTCTTATTTTAAAAGTGGAAATCCAGAAATAAGTTTTCCATTAAAAAAATATAAAGTATCAGATTTAAAGCAAAAGTATTTAGAAGCTATAACAGTTGAAGAAATGTCAATGATTGGTAACTTATTAAAATCTCAACAATACCAAGAAACTTTAGATAAAATAACTAAACCGAATTCTGAACTATTTACTAAAGATGGTAAATTAAATATAACTTCTGATAATTGGCAACTAGCACTAGGTGATCAGGCTTTTAGAATGCTGTCAAATATATTTTCCGCTGGAACAACAACTCTAGTTGCTGAAGCTTCTGGCGCTTGGTCTCAAATACTACAAACTAAAGCTCAACAAAAAGCAAAGTTAGCTGGTAAAAACTGGGGAGCGATGTCAAAGGAGGAAAAGATAATATACATGCTAGATGTCATCGATTCTGGAGAAGATGGTTATAACGAAGCTATGGCTGTTGGAGGTATTAACGCCACTCTTGAAAGTGTTAGTAATGTATTTTTTGTTGGTAAAATGGCTAAGTTTGTTCCATCAAATATAACTGGTTATTTTAAGTTATTTATGAAAGGTAAGTATAGAAAAATACTAACCGATATAGCTAAGAATGTGAACGTAAAAAATACAGTTGATATATTAACGACTTCTGGTGCAGAAACAATAACAGAAGGACTTCAAGAAGAAGTAACTCAATATGGCGTAGGTACCGCCTTAGACAATTACAATCACAGTTGGAATGGTACTTTAAACTCAATGATAACAGCCGCTGTAACAACACCGTTTATTGGTGGTGGTGCTAAAGCTACTAGTGCTATATACTCTGAAGTAAGTTCTAAGATTGCTGCTATAAAAAATCCAAAAGGAATAATTGCTTACGTTAGAGAGCAAAAAGGACAGTATAAATTAGAAGAAGAAAGTGGAGAGATAACAACAGAAAAGTACGAAGAGTTAATGATACAGCTCGATGCTGCTGAAAAGATGTTTAGCGAAACAGACAAAGTTGTAACAGATAGTGAGTCTGTAAAAATGATATTAGAAGCTCAAGTTGAAATAGAAAAACAACTCGTTAAAGTTAGAGATTTAAACGCTGCTCAAAAAAAGGCAAAAAAGGAAAACCCTAACTATGATGAAAAAATAGATGGTGCTGAAACAAAAGCTGAACTTGATCTTGTTATACAAGAAATAGTTAAGTTAGAAAACACAAAGAAAAAAGCTAAAAGAGCAGACTCTTACAGAACACAAGCTAGAGATAGGGCTAATGAAATAAACAATGACCCTGTTAAAAGTCAAGATTTTGACGCTAAAGTTTTTAACACAACTCAAGAAGCCATAAGTACTTTAGAAAAACAATACGGCATAACTATAGAAAATGCCAGTAATTTACGTATATTTGCTGAAGGTAAGGGTAATGGTATTGTTATGACTAGAGAGAAAATTCAAGAAATAATACCAGGTTATGAAGGTAAGGGTATTTGTTTTTGGTCAGACGAAGCCATAAATAAAAACATTGATGAAGGTGATAGGTTTGCTGCTAATGCCCTAACACACGAAGACAAGCACTTAGATTTTTATTACAAATCAGACGAAGAGTTATCTAACGCTCAAAACATAGTGTTGACTATACTAAAAGATTCTAAAAGTCCTCAAATGCAAGAGATTAGGAATTTAATCGGTGAGAGGTTAACGCAATATGAAAAAGAATTTGGTAAAGATTTCTTAAAAACACGAGATGGTGTTGAAGAGTTTTTTACAGCTATCAGTGACGCTACTAGTGTTTTAGCTATAGACGCTTTAACAGTGGAAGATAGAAAATCTATA
>Ga0208299_1001282_pt1 | contig 19258 bp, 5 predicted proteins | sample 15_taG_FD_184089 | JGI IMG/M metagenome (GOLD analysis project Ga0208299, IMG submission 184089) | Marine viral communities from the Subarctic Pacific Ocean - 15_ETSP_OMZ_AT15312 metaG (SPAdes) (version 2) | ecosystem: Environmental > Aquatic > Marine > Oceanic | place: Pacific Ocean | collected...
GTATTGCTCTGCAAGGGGGGCCTCGTAAAGTAATCGTACAGAATTTGTTACGATTTATAGGTTTTGGGGGCCAATGGGCTCTCCCTACCTCATACGAAGAAAGGCTTCCAAATAGCTCTCATAATCTTGCTATTAATCAAGGTACAAAAGACGCAACTATTCAAGATATTTTTGGTATTTTAGGTGCTGCTCAAATAAGAAAAGAAAGTACAAGTGGGGATCCGCCTCAATTAATTGTTACAGAATTAGCGGACGTTATAAACGAGTTAGTAAAAGAAGGAGATTATGCCCACACAGGCATTGGTGAGGTATGGAAGTCTTATGGAATTCCGCACCCAACCGCTTCTCCTAATAAGTCTTCAAAGCTAGGTCTAAGAATATCTAGATTAAAAACTCAATTTAATACTACCAGAGTAGAAGCTGTTATAGAGGAGACAAAAGGAGAAGGATTAATCAATAATACTTTTTTTAAAGTAGCAGGAGTAAATTCTGATCAATATAGAAATAATATGAGAACTATTAAGCCTGATGTTTTTGTAGAAAAAGAATTCCAGGGATTAGATAGTGCTATAAAACTTGCGTTACAGAACGTACTAGATGAAATCGGAGCTATAGATCCAGATTTAATTAAGGAACTTAATGCTACTCCCAAAGCAAATTTATATGCAGAACCTTTAGAAAAGGAAGATTACAAAACTCCTGTTAGAACTTTATTTAATATTTTATGTCTTGATTATCTGGAAGATGTAAAAGGTTTTTGGGCAAAACCTAGTTTTATGTTCCACCAGGGTACTTTATATAATGCACTTCAACAGGGTACAAACTCGACAATGAACGAGTTATTTTTTGATTTAAGACCTACACCTGAGTTCATGGTGGCGGGAAAAGATGGTCTGGGGATACCGATGGAGGGGGCAATGCCTATGGTCCCCGCTGTAGTACTCCGTTTAAAGCCTTTTACCAATTACCCACCCCCTAGTGGAGGGTTTGGTACTCAATCCGGTTCTATATCTGTGGGGGGTTTTGGTGGGGGATCTGCTTCCGACGCAGGTAAAATACCACCCATGTTAGCAGATCAACTTGTTGTTAATAGTGGTGGAGTACTTGGTACGGGTGCTGCTGATACAGTTGGGGAAGGTGATTTAGAGAAATCAGATCTTAAAAAAATAGGCGATGCACAGATTAGTCCAAGCCAAAGTGAAGGGTTAGGTCCAGTCGTAGACGTAACGGAAATTACTCCTCCGTCTAATAGAAAGCTATTAATGGAGGGTCCAGAAGCGAAAGGGGCTACAGAATCAGAAAAGAATTTTAAGGCATCTGTTGAAGATCTTTATCTGCGATCTTTTGATCCAAGTACCGGTGGTGTAGATCCCCACGGAGAAGCACTGGTTAAAATGGTTACGCTTGCAAAGAGTGGTATTGGAAGCTCTAAGATACAGTATAAAGCAGCGCAAGATAAGGCTGCTGGTGTAGCTATAGCTAGAAAAGCTGTAGCTAATTATGTAACTCTTCCACGTCCTATATTTAGATCTCCAGATAATAACAGAATCACTAAAGAATTAGATCAATCTCAAGCTGAGATAATATTAGGGGTAATGAAAAAGGGGGAGGGCGATGAAGATATAGCAGAATTTCATGCTATTAAAGTTCAGCCTGAATCAGAGGGGTACGGGGGGATTGGTACACCAGCGTCTTCTTTTGTTTCTGAGTCGCCCAATGATTTAGAACCTTCTATGGGAGGAGCAACTCCTTTACTACAAGAAGGCACTAGTGCTGGGGATTTTGCAGAAAAAGCAAAAGCTAGTGTTGATAATTTAAAACCAGAAGAGTTAGCCTGGCATGTCCTAGACTACATGGTTATCCATGACACCGAAGTAAAGAGTGAGACTTATACGAGAGGTGATTTTGAAGTAAAGAATATTGTAGAGTACTGGGGAGCTGCTATAGGTGGTGTAGACCACCAAAGATATTTTTTAGGTACTGCAATGCCTATTATTACTCCTCTTTCTGTTTATAGATTCGGGGTAAGACCTTGGACAGGTAGCACTGAATTTATCCAAGCCATATTAACTGGTGGTGTAAGTCATAATCACCAAAGAAATACTCTTTTACGTTGGGTAGTATTACAAGATTTATGGTCCCAGCATAACCATGAGCTTTTGGGCGGCACAATGAATATTAGAGGTATGCCTGGGATACGAGTAGGTTATCGTATAGACCGACCAGAAAAGAACATCTCTGTGTATGTAGATCAGGTGTCCCACAGTTGGAGTTTCCCCGGAGAGTTGAGTACCTCTATTAGTTTCTCTAGGGGGCAACCTATGGGGGCAGATAATGCTCTTCCGTATGCCCCTCCCATATCCAATGTAGATCCAGAAAATACTGAAAGACAGAACTTGGGTAAGGTATTTAAAACATCTGAATTTAAACAGAACGGCGTAGAGTATAAATTAGATATTCCTGGCACGTTTACTGGAGCAAAGGGCATAGGGCGACAGATAGATTTAGTTACAAGAAAGTCTCCTCCTGAGCTACCTGAGGCAGAAGAGACAAAAGATAAACCCGCCCCCAAAAAAGCTGAGACACCAGCTGGGGAAGGGGGGGACTAAGCAATGGTAGATGAATTTTCTCCCCCAAGAGGGAAAGAAACTGGTGCCAAAAACACCTACTCTAAAGGTCAAACTCGTAAAAGACCTGTATCTGCTGATGCAATTACGCGCAGTAATCCTACAGAAAATACAATGTCGGGCCCGATTGTGGGCGTAATTATAAATAAATATTTTTCAAACGATCCCAATAATATTTCTAATGCTCTACGTAATCAAATGCCTGCTACTAGAGAGACTTATGATGTCAAAGGGGCCGGGTATTTAGAGCGTAGTGCTGCAAAGACAAACACTAAAGGGTCTCAACTAGAGGTTGATATAAAAATCATTAAAGGAGTTTCTGGTTTTGCAGAAAGCGGCACTATCCTCACACAGGTTCCTGTGTGCCTATCTCTGGGTGGCGTAAAGAATTACGGATTTGTGGTTCCCCAAGGAACTACAAATGGGAACTTCCCCGGATATACAGGTAAAGAGAATGGAGATTATTGCTTAGTGCAGTTTATTGGGGGAGTAATAACTGGTGCCATTGTCACTAACATAATGCCTCATCCGTTAAACACAGAAGATTGTCCTGCTATGCACGACGATAATACGATGTTTGCCAGGATAAACGGCACCTCGTTTTGGATGGACCCGAACGGTAACTTCCAACTTGACGCACGTCACGCTGGAGAACTTCGTACTACAAATCCTGACAGTGGTAATACTTCAGTTAAACAAGGTATCGGTAGTGCTGGTAAAATAGAAGTTGTTACCAGAAATGATATTACTCTTTCTGCAGGGTTTTCTAAAGACAACAAGGGCTATACTTTACCTGCCGGTAGTGTAACCCTGGTGGGAAGTAAAAATGTTGTTCTTAGATCTAATTCGCAAGAAGTTTATATTAACTCTAAAGCAGATGGAACTTTAGTTAAGGTTCAGAATTTACGAGGGAGTCTCCGTCCTGCCGCTAGAAAGTACGATAAGATAAAGATAACCTCAGGAAATAGCGGAGATTTATTTGAGTATTTAGATCAACTACACCAGTTGATTGAGTGTGTTGGTAACCAATTAGAAAGTTACTCAACAGATGCGGGGGCTAAAGCTGCTGGATCACAGATGGTGGCGTTTATTGCTACTTACCCCAAACCAACTTGGCAAACGGGTAAAATCATAACAGGCAGTGCTTATTGCCAGATTGCCGGGGTAGGAACAGCAGACGATATTGGGGGGGATGAGAGTGGTATCCGTAATGCACAAGGGGAGCAGATTAGTGAAGATGCATTACTGTCTATGGCGTTGGGAGAAGTAGCGCCTGCAGTAGATAAGATAGTGGACGACAAAGAGTCCCCTTCTAGTGCCGCGACAGAGGGTGACACAACCGCTAAGTTGAGTGAAACAGCTAAATCTTTAAAACAAAGTAGTTGGACATATCTTCTAGGAAAGAATCTCCAGGATGTTATTCCTACGTTAGCGATGGCGCTGACAATGCTCAAATCGGGTGATATTGGTAGTTTACCTGACACGTCTGATGGGACGTCGTTTGATGGTACCTTTGGTAAGGTAGATGAAAATGAATTTCTTCCTGATGGTGTAACAAAGAACCCTGATTACGGAAAGCGAGCAGGTGGTAAGCAACAGACTGTAGATATGTATTCAACAGTTCGAGATTTAATGGAGTCGATGTTGGGGTATGCTGAACTTATAAATCTCGCGGAAGAAAGGCAGGCAAACATCGCAGCGGGAGGGCCCCCAGATGGGGATACTGAGGGGGGTATTTATGAAGTGGCTAACCCCCCATCAATACCTTACGACGTATACTGGACTCCCTCTTTGAGCGAGCAAATATTAACAGATACGTATGGAGATCTCAGCGTTTTTACTGATTTTATGCCCAAAAATCCAACTAATCCAAATTTACCATATACTACTAGTATTTATGTAGAAAAAGAATATACCACTTCCGCAAATCCCCCCACCGAAACTTTTATAGGGGATTACTACACCCCTACCCAAACGGCATATATTGCCGCAAAAGCTAAAGCAGAGAAGGAAGAAAAATCCCTCGCAAAGGAAGCTAAGAAGTTTAATAGCGACTGGTTAGATAGCTCAGGCGCTGTGCCTGGCGCGGAGGGGGAGGCTGTTGCCGCCGCCTCTGCGGGGGCGGGGATCCTCATGCAACTTGCTTCGGTGATCTTAAACCCTACTGCTGCTGCGGTCCAAGCCATTATTGCTGAATTATCTAAGTTAGGTGGCGACGGGGGGAGCGGCAAAGAAGAGGTTGTTAAAAACATAGATAAAAAATTACCTTAATGAATTCCGTATTAATCTGATATTAAGATAATAGGTATTGATAAGGTGGGGTGGACGCGTGAACTTGTCGAACGTGATTAAAAATAGAGGCTATTAGGGATGGCACTACCAAGTATATCGGGTGGCGGTTTAGCTACCATGGCAGGGGAGAGTACTGACTATGCCAATATAGGGTCTAACGCGATAGCTAATGGCACAGACGGTTGGTTGGACTGCCTCACCCCTAAAGCTTCTGAGATATTTGAGAAGCGAACTGCAACACGTATATTTGATAGTCATCAGGATATAGCTTTAAAAAGTATTGAGGGAAGTCAGTTTCCCAAATTTGATGAAAATCAAAATTTATATGGATTTACTATATTTCAGTTTAAATCTGGTATTTTAGGGGGAGGTTGGGCCGAAGTAAACGTAAATACTCTACTTGGTTTTGACGTAACCTCGGCAGCGTCGTCAATGTTAGGTGGCGATAAAGTGGCTAACGTTCAATCTTATTTTTTCAATATGCACCCTAGAAATATAAACGTTAGTGAACCGTTTGCGACTCATCTCATACCTACCCAAGGGGGAGGAGTATATTCTGAGTCGCAGGGGTCTATACTAAAACAGATTACTATGTCCGGCACTACGGGGTATCGTCCCTCCAAAGTACATACTGTTACTGCGGACGTTAATAACGTCATACCTCATGAGGTTGATGAACCCACTGGATATTTAAACTTTTTAAAACTAAGAAACTTATTTAGAAACTACAGTGATTTAAAAAAGACAAAGAGTCTTGCGTATAAAACTTACTTAATTTGGTATAATAATAAAGAACAAGAAGCTTGGTTTTTTGAACCAAGTGAATTTACTACCGTTAGAGATTCAGCTTCTCCGCTTACTTACGATTACAATATAAGTGGTACTTTAATACAAAAAGTAAATTTCTCTACAATTGTAAATACTCTCCACCCGGACCCTAATAGCCCTCATTTTTGGGCTGCTTCTATGCGTAGGTCTGCAACATTTCTTAATGGTTTTTTAAATAAAATTCCAGGCGTTGGAGATGACGCAATTGGAGATGCTCTCGCTTTAGCTAGCACCTATCTACAGTATGTTGACACTCTAGAAAATTTCGTAGTGTCGATGACAATGACTGGTATGGGAATACTAGCAATACCTCTACTGCTTGCAGGGGCTATAGGCGCTGTAGGGCAGGAACTTATAAGTAAATTTGATTCTATTTTTGGAGACGAAAGCAAGTATAGCGACCTTTTCGGACCGTCGTCTAATTTAGGTGAAGCACTTGGTGATGGTGGAATTTGGCAGCAGATGATTCAATTTGATTATCACGTTAATCAAATTGGAAAAGCTGCTAATAAAATATTATCCCCCGAAGGAGTAGCGCAATTAAAAGACATTGCTTCTGTTAGTGCAGGCAGGTTGGCACAAGACGCTAAAGGCACTATTTCTGGTAGCAAAAACTACTTGTCAGACGCCGACCATGACTGGACAGGTATACCTGTTCCTAGTACGAGTATAGACTTTGAATCGTGGGTAGCGGAGCAAACTGGGGACCCTGGTGCGTTTGCTGCAGTAGTCTTATACAATAATTTACAATACCCCTATGTAACTCAAACTCCTTCTTATCAAAGTGGATTTGATAGATTCTTAAATCCGGGAGATCTTATTTATCTTCCTATGGAAAAAGAGTACGTAGAAGGAGATATAAATACTGTTATAAATCCAGCTAAAATAAAGTTAAATACCTTCGCAGAAATATTAGGTAGAGACCTGAGACTGATTAAAAAGTCAGAGGCTACTACGGGGGTTAGTGAATTTAATTTGTCTATTAGTCCTGACGGAGATTTGGAGATCGTTGCAGGCAAAGACAATATAAAGCAAGCTATTGATATAAAGCTCAACACAGAACGTGGCGAACTTGGTATTCACCCAGGTTTTGGGATTGTTCCTGTTGTAGGACATAAGGGAACTAACAATACAACCTTCAATTTATTCTTATCCCTACACGATACTATGCTAGGAGATGGGAGAATTAAAGAGCTTACAAACACTCTTGTAAATATCTCCGGGGATAAAGCTTCTGTGAAAACAAATGTTCATGTTATAGGGCACATACCCTATATTCCTCTTGTTTTCACAATGGGGTAATCGATGCCTGAATTTGTTCCAAAGACTTCTAACCAGATTTTAAAAGATGCAGTCGATTATCTGTACCATAATACCAACCTGTCTGATTTTAACGTTGGAAGTGTAATTAGAACGATTTTGGAGGTAATGGCGGTTGAAGATGCTGAACAGTATTTTCAAATGTTTTCTATTCTTGAATCTTTCTTTTTACGAACTGCTACTGGAAGCGCATTAGACGATAGGGCGAAAGAGTACAATGTAACCAGACTTCCAGCCTCTCCCTCAGTTGGGGAGGTGGTGTTTTTAGATACTAATCTAAAGAAGTCCTTCTTAATATCCTCTGTGACATCAACAAGTACTGTCTTATACGTAGAAGATGCGGCTGAGTTTCCCGTCCCCCCTTTTCTTGTTCAGATGGGGGAAGGGTCGCAAGTTGAACAGGTTCAAATAAAAACTGTAACTCTTAGCGATAACTCTTTAACTATTCAAACTGATCCCGCGATTGCCGCTCCCCCCTTTAATGCTGTTAGCTATGACCACCCCGCAGCAGGGACAGGTGTCAGCGAGTTTGATAACCTTACAAGCATGGTGACCCTGTTTGATAGTGTTCAACCCGCAAAAGTAATCCCTTCAGGGGTTACTCTGCGGGCGCAACCCACCAATGTTACGTATCCTATTGAGTGCCTTACGACAGAGGTAGGAACGCATCCTGCAGGGTACTTTGTAAGTAACCCTGTTAAGGTAAAGAGTACTTCTATAGGTGTTGATAGTAATGTACCTGCTCAACGACTAAATCAGATCTCAGGTGGTTCCCCCTACAGTGGGGCAGCTGTCGTTAATAAGGACGCTATTGCCGGAGGTAAGAACGCAGAATTGGATTCTGCGTTACGGGAACGTATACGTAATCGTCTCGCAGCCCTACCCAAGGGCACAATAACCGCTATTTCGACTAATCTAATCGGGACTACCCACAGCGAGTCCTCGCAAATTGTGTCCCGCGTTAAAGTAGTAGAGGATTTTACGCACACTGTTGTCCAAAACCCAGGGTATGCAACTGTTTATGCCTATGTAGATGACTCTAATATCAGCTTTTCTACGTCAGAAGAGCGGCACCCCTCAGCCACACTAACTGCTCTAGCACCAGTTGGTGCTACAACACTTTCACTTAATAATACTGAGGGGTTCACTATAGCCACAACCTCTAATAAGCCGTATATTATAATAGATCCTGGTGGTAATGCACCTTTTGTTACCAATTACCAAGCTATAGTTAATAACGTGTTAACTAACTTAGTTCCTCCCACACTGGTTGAATACCCACCACTAACTGTAGTGTCTATTTGTGAAGATATAGATGTTAGCGTTGAGCACAATAAAAAATATTACCAAACTGATAAGTATCCGATTGGTGATGATTTATTTCGTTTATTTAAGACGGCACCCGGTAGTTTAGGCGCTCTTACCGAAATGGTACAGCTGCTTCCTGGGGGCGTAAAGACGTTTGATGTTAATGGCACACTGGTAGAAGATTTTATACTTAACGAAGCTCTGGGACAAATAGAATTTTTTGACGAAAAAATTCCCCCAGAAGGAAGTTCGTTATTTGCTATCTACGAGAATTTCACAGGTCTCATAAAAAAGGCCCAGACTGTTGTAGATGGTAGCCTGTTTAATTTGCGCGATTTCCCAGGTGTTAGGTCAGCTGGGGTAAAAGTACTGGTACGTCCGTCAAAACGAGAGTTAGTGAATATTCATATAGACTTGTCAGTAAATAACGACTTAACTAGTAGTGGAACGGCCAATTTCTTGGTACAGCAAGTTCTCATATCTTATGTGAACAACTTAAATATAGGCGAAGACGTAATCGTTGCAGAATTGATAGACCGAGCAATGTCTATTTTTGGCGTTACTAACTGCAAAGTATTAGAACCTGCAGGCGATAGAACAATTAATCACGATAGCGTCGCATACGTTGCGGATATAGTTATTGTTTAGGAGTATTCTAAATGGCTCTTTACGTAAAATGTACATCTGGCACCCCTACGGTACAGAACTGGGCCGGAAGCAATATAAGTGTTGTATTGGGTTCTGGTGTTGACGTTGTATTAACCGCGTATGATGACAATCCGCTACCTGCTGACGGAAACCCAGTTTCCTCGGCAGCGGCACCCGATATCGATTGGCTTATAGTTAACGCTCCTGAAGGCACCCAATATAATCAGGCGTGGTTTCTTGCGAATAATGGGGGTACTCTCTCCGGGAAAAATCCCCTTACTTCTGGAAATCTTTTTATTCCAGACAAGGCTGGCACTTGGTTAATTCGCTGTACTAATACAAATACGGCAGAGACTGTTGATGTAGTTATTGGAGTTCTACAAGAACGCACAGGCATTAGAATTCCTGCTGCGGGTGAGACTAATCAGGCCGATTCAGATGTAGGATTTCACAGTTATCCTACTCTCCCCAGTGGAAGCCCAGCGGCGATGGGTTGGGCAAAGGACAGAAACTATGCCCTAGAGATGTTTGACGAGCTTATTAGCTCCGGCGGCCTTCAGCTTTACTGGCTTGAAGACGCCGCTATTGCAGCACAGCCGTGGTCAGGTGCTGGTAATACAGCTAAGGCTGGTGTAGCAGTTGCCTTAGAGGGTAGTGTAAAAACACTTAGTGGGGTCCCTTCTCCGGGTTCAGTCCCGAAAGTTAAACTAGCAAATGGTGATACGGACCAAGAGTGTGTCGGTCTTATTTATTGTGGTTGGGATGAGCCCACCCCTACCCCAAATGCACCTTTGGCTAGCCAAAGTGTGTACCCAAAAGTTATCACCAAAGATGCCATACCTAACGGGTCTTTAATCCTGGTTTCTCATGCAGGAGCAGTCACAGCGGGTGCGGTAGGTATTTTAGATCTTACTGCGCCTATTACCCCTGGAGAAATTCTTTATCTTTCGCACTTGCCTGGCCTTTTGCAGGGGGGTACAGACCGATTCGCAATGGTAAGTACCGGTATTGGTACCCCCACTACGTATGTTGTTCCGGTAGCTATTGCTGCAGATAATGCTGCCACTGGCACTGTTACTGTTATTCCCAGTGAATACTGGGGTGGTCTTGGTACATCTACCGCAGACCAGTGTTTCCGATACAAGGGTCTCGGAGACTTCAGGGGCATGCGAGTAGGCGGCCCTGAGTCCACGCAAGTGGCGGGGGAGATGCGCGGGGCAATTGAGATGATTGCCACCTGTAAAGAGTTGGGGGGTCTCACTGTCGGTGACGTGTGTATGCTCTACCCGGACTCAACAGGAGCTATCAACACTGCTCATTTAGCTGATGCTCAAAGTACAGGGTACCCCATATCTGGTGGAGATATGGTCCGCACATCAGGTATCGTAGGAATCTGTGTTCAAGATGTTGCCTTAGATGGTGTGGGACATTTTGTTATCTACGGACCTGCAGAAGCAAAACTTAGTGCTACGGCTGTTACGCAGGTGGGAGTGAACAACGCTCTCTCGTTGTACGTAGGAACAAATGATGTTCCCGTGGGCGGGACGGGCACTCGCGGAAAATGTGTTCTCTTTGATGAGGTAGGAAATCGTCCTCCAGAGCTTCTGCCGTGTAAAATCATTTCTGTAGGTTGTGTAGTTCCCCAAACTACAGGTGGTACTACAGAAATGATTATGGTCGGTATGGGCCAGCATGACGGCTACGTTACGGGAGCGGGAAGTGGTCAAATCCAGCAAAGCACTCAACGGGTTGAAGGCGCTTTTGCGGCGGGGAATAGCGGACGCCCTAACGGAGCTTGGACAGGTAGCCTTCAGTACCTTTTGTTCCAGGACGGGACCAGCACTCTTACCCCGCATGGGGACTCTAGTACTGGTGCAGGATTGTACCAAGATGGTCGGATTTCGGAGACGGTTACAAAATTAGCAGGTACTGGAGCAGACGATTCTTTAGGCGAGATAGATCTTTTTGAAGCTAAGCTGCCTGGAACTGCTTTAGCTACTTTGCCTGTGGGTGACGTAACCAATCTTGCTGGAACAGTAAATGCTAGTTCTTTTAATAAAGTTGCTGCTGCTAAATTAGAAGCCTCTGGGACCAATCAGCTTGTTGGTACTTTTTGTTTTGATAAACGACTTTACTATTCAGATCCTACCAATGCGGCAGGAAAAGATGCTGGTGAATATGACAATGAAGTTTATTTAAAAGTCTACGGGTACACTATAGGAACTGAGCTTGGTCCTAGCCTAAGATCTAGAGTTAGGTTTAACGCAGTATCCACTTCTACTTCGGGACCTACCGGCAACACACTTGCCACAGGCTATCCTTACGTAGTTACTATGATTAACCAGAGACAAGGGTACGATACTGTATACGCTTCTGAAGTAGGAGGAGCCACTGACGTTCGGGAGTTTGGCATCTTATGCCCTCTCGTCGACTACTCTACGTTTGCTGCTGCTACTAATTACGCTTTGCCCTTGGCTGAGCCTAACTTAGGGCTCTTATCCCCACGCAGTAATACTAATACTACAGTTAGTACGAACGATAACGGGCGTTGGGCCGGTGACTTTTCTGCGCTAATAGAAACTGTAGATATTGTTTTAGAAAATACCGATAACACTGATTTTTATGTCACCCAGGTAGTTTTACAAAGTCGAAGACGTCTGGTTGGGTCTGGCGCTTACGGAACTTCCGGGCTTGCAGGGGAAAACAGTTATCGACCTTCAACGTATTACGAGTCGTCTTACCCCGCTTACGCTTTCTTAGCATACGATGTTTCTGGAGCGACAGACGGCGTATTTAAAATCCAAGATAAAGGACCAGCAATTGTAGGCGTCCCAGGCAATGCTCCTTCTACAGGAGGCAACCTTACAAGACTAGCTACAATTGCGGGAATACCAAACGGTAAGTCTGGAGGAGGGGCGTATAACGACCTCCATAACGTATATGGATTTATTCCACTAGATCCCAGAATGGCGCTTCTTACGTCAGGCACTAACAGATTGGTCTTTAGTGTGTACGGAAAACTAGCGTGCCCTACCCCCGGAACAGATCAGTTAGGTCTTAAGCTGGAAATAGTAGAGATTACTAGTGGCAACACTTACAACAAAACAATAGCTTCTGCTGCGGGCGTACAGACCATATACACAACCATTGTGCCTGTTCCCGCTGATCCAGCGTCTGATCAAGTATCTGTAACAAGACATGATTTTGAACTAGGCGTCGGACCCGCTAGCAGCAACGTAATAGGTTACTGGTTTAAAGTAACTCGCGTCGATAACACTACCGGAGGAGACGCCAACGACAGACTAGAGATGGCTACAGAAGTATTTTGGTTAATGACCAATATAAAGTTGGAACCAAAATACAACTTTGCAGACAGCAGGTCTGCGGTGGAATACTTCCCAGAAGCCATATACGAGCAGCACATACCTGCTACAAGCTTAATAGAACCTGTTGCCGGGGCTTTTTATAAGTATGTAGACACTGATGTTAGTGGCGCTTTACTCCAAGAGTATGGGGGTGCAAGACATACTTTGTATTTTACAGCGTCTCTTGACGAAAGATATGACGATAAGTCGGGGCTGGTTGTAGAGGTAATATTCTGTATCTCTGATACAGCTGGGTCTAATGACCCTAAATTTCTTCTTCAGTGCGGATATAAAAACTGTAAAGAAATTACAACTACTTCAGTTGTTGCAGAGGTATATACACAAAATTTATTTTCTGAAGAAATAAACAATACCGGAGGCATCCCTCTCAACGAATACAGATATTTAAAGGCTCAGTTTTTTGTATCTCCCGATACTGTATGGGACCAAGCAGCAGACGTACCTGATGGGTATCCCCAGCGGTATAACTCCCCCAATATGAACTCTAGTAGGGATAAAGGATCTGTACGATTTAGAGTAGGTCGTATTGACACTAACACCTACGACGCAGCTGTTCTGTCCGTAGTAGTTCGCGGAATGAGAGCCAATAAAACAAAATTATCTACTATTCGTCCCGCGTATGTAGACCAGACGTCAACTCGTATCGCTACTTACCCAAGTACGGACCTTTACCGCTCTTTAGACCTCTCTATTCAAAGAAAGACTCTAAAGTTTGTGGTGTCTAACTTTTATTCCCAGGGGTTAGCGGATTCGGCCTTAAACCCGTTAGCTGACACCAACTCTACGTGTTTATTGACTCCGTATCTTGCGGCAATGACAAGTGCGTCTAATGCGCTGCCAGTAAACGCTCTCGCTACCGACCTATTTGGACACTTTATCTCCCATAGCTTTGCGATAACCGCAATTAGTGGGTGGATAGGGACACTTGATCCGTCAGGCGACTTCTTCCTCTCCTCTCTTGCAGCGGGGGCTGTGCAGCTAGATATTTTTGTAAGTGAAATCCTTACAAGAACAGGTAGTGCAGATCCGGGACCATCAGCCAGTGCTAATCTTCAGGCTAAAATTTGGCCCCAACGTCCCGCTGCAGGCGCAGGTACAGGGGAGATGATTGCGTTCCCAGGCATCCAGGGACTGCCAGTGAGTATTTCTCCCGCCGAAGGAAGCGGAGTAATTAACTGGCGACCCGGACAAAATACGACACTGCAAACTACGTCTGGAACTATAATAAGTAGAAAAATGCCCAAGGTTATACTACCTACTGGGTATAAAGTGCTGGGGCCAGCCGGAATTACAACAACTGATACAGTCTACCCGTGGCAGCTTACTTGTGCATTAACAAACACTAGTGGCGGTGATTTATACCCAATAGGGGAAATAGATATTGAAATCGCTATTATTCCAACTATACAAAACAATATTAATACTTACTCAGGTAACCCGAATGAGCCTAATATTGGCGGTGCGCCCAGTTGTGGGTGGGGACTTCCTAAACCGTAATTGGAGATAATGACTACTAATGGCGATACCAAGTTGCCCAGGGTGGGGTCTTCAGCTTTGGTCTGAAGATCCCTGGGGAGGAGAAGATATTTCTTCCCCCACTATCGTATCAATTAACCCCGAGTGTGGGTCTGTAGACGTAAGTACTACAACTCCTATAGTAATAAAGGTATGTAACCCTGGGTGTTCTGGTCTCGGTATAGATTGCATACGAATCTATGTGAACGGTGTTTTGATATATAATGGCACTGGTTTAACTTTAGGCACTCTTGATAATGGTTTTACTGCGCCTTGCGCAGAGAATTGTAGTGAAGTTACGTATGAAACAGATCCAGTAACTGGGACGTTCTGCTTCACCTTCAACATCTGTTGTCTTCCCTTTGCGTGTAGCTCTACTGTTACTCTCGCTGCTACGTTCTGCACTCCTTCTGGTAAAGAAGTTACTATTGCAGATTGTTCTTTTAATACGCGCCTGTGTAGTTCTATCCAAAATATAGAGATTATAGATTCCAGACACATAGTAGTCCGTTTTTCTAATAGGTTGTTGCCTAATCCTAACATTAATAAAGCACTATATGACCCCGCAGCATGGACAGTGATGCCCGTTTCAGGTGCGTTTTTGGCGGGCGCTAGTGTACAAGTTAGGAACGTATTAGTAGAAAAATCATTTTTACCTAAAACTGTTATATTAGAAACTAGTCCGTTGACTAGAGGCGCTATGTACGAAGTAGTAGGTAGTCCCTCTATCCTAGATATCTATAAACAACCACTTAGGAATGAGGGTAAATCTGTACTTATCGGAAGAAAGACTAAAATAGATAATATGTTAAGTAAGCTCCCGAGGATGTATAAACAAAAAATAAACTCCAATATAGAAGATGACAATAAGTTAATTTCTATTTGGCAGATACTTGCTGCGATAGGGATCGAGGATGAGCGTAAGGGGGGAGACTACTAATGCCTAAAACTATTCTCCCCCCCGCAGCAGAAACGTTCTTAAGTGTTGAGACTGGGGTACAAGTCGCCAGTTCGATGCGTGATGTTTATGAAAACATCATGTTGGATACTGCGTTACGTAATTATTTAACTGATTTGGGCATAGACCTTGGAACGGCTAGACCACCTGCCGTCTTTAATGACGACAATCTCTGGCGTGCTGTTGTAAAAAACACAGCTTACGGCCCCAGGCACACTAGAGAAGCCGTAGTTAGATTTGTAGAATTAATTATAGGCCCTAAAGTTTCACAAGCGACTACTCTTGAAAGGATTTATTACAACCAAGTACGTGTAGGTGACACGCTCAATATTACTACTGTCCCTCCCACTTTAAATAATGGGACGTACATCGTACAGGAAGTACTAACACACCATCTTATTTTTCAAGCTGGAACATTTGGTCTCGTCCCTGAAGAAAATGTTTCTTATAATATAGATAATTTATTTAGTGACTACGGAGATATAGTAGTTCTCTCTGATGGGAGAGAGGCCCTTGTAGATGCGACAGTAGTTTTTGTTAATACTCATGAGGGTGATCTTTTAACAAAATTAAATAAAGATATTCCTCAGTATGGGTCAATAGTCTTTGATAAAAATTCTCCTGATACAGAAGAATCTTTTAATTATTCGTATTATGATAGAGATCTGAGTGGAATATTAAAGTTATCAACTAGTGGACCAACTCCTTCCAGAACAAGAGATAAATATACTCCTATTATAAGCACCAGATTAGGCGCCTCGGTTGATGCTGGTGCCATGTCTTTGTCGACGTTAGATGCTTCTACGTTCTTTCCCGAGAGTGATGAACCTGTCCCCACGATTCATCCAGATTCTGCAGTCCCGGCGAACGCAGATACTCTTCAGGTGTTACCTATTGGGAGTGTTTATGCTCCCGGCGTGTTGGCGCAGTCTATAGTTGCGGTTACTAAACACCATATAACTTTAGACCCTGCGGGTCCTGGGTTTCCCGTACTACCGGCTAACCCAACTACAACACCTATTATTTACGAGATAGCTACGCCTGCTTATGCTGGTGTTCCTCCGCTGCCTTCTCATCCAGCAGGCTCTTTAGATAACGGACGAGGTTATTTTCTAAGCCATACAGGGCGTATTATAAATACGCATACTTTTGTTGATTACCATGTAGATTTTACCAAGTTAGTCAAACCATATACTGATGGCACAGTAGCTACTCGTTCCTCTCCTGGTGGAAACGGTAATGTGTCTGAGCCTTTTAGCGTTGTTGTGAACCGGGGGGGAAATAATGAAGAGACCGTTGAGGTCTTATACCGCGATGTAAACACGTTACATCTGATAGCGGATCCAAAAGACGTATTAGGCGTAAAGTCTCTTCTAAAGTTCGACCATCACAAGGGCGAGATTATTGAGGTCTTTAACGCAACTACGGAGGCAGCTGGTACCTACTACCCTCTAACGGCTCCGGGGGCCATTACGGGGGTAGCAGACGGGGCCTCTACGATAACCAGTCTTGTAGACGTTGGAGCCACGTTTGTAGTTCAGAATGCTGACGTAAACTATGGGGACGAATTAGAAATTATTGATGACCCTACGGGAGTTAATACTGGGGCAAGAAGAACAATCACAGGCTTTGTAGGTGTAAATAACGTAACTGTGAGCATTCCTTTCCCCGGTCCTTTAGCTGGTTGTACTTATAGGATTCGCAAGCTTTATAAGGCTGCTACGTCTGCGGCTCCTCCTCCTGTGATTACCAATGAGGACCAACACTTATATGTTACTGATAGTTCTATTTTCCCGTTTGCTGATTCTACTGCTACTCCCCCTATTGGGTTCTCAGTTGTTTTAGATCGAGGCACTCCTCAAGAAGAAGTAGTTTGGATTGGGGACAACGATCTCACGCTTAACAGGTTAACAGTTGCTAACAGTGATTGGGATACAACGGGCGTAGCAGTACCTTATTTATTTAAAAATCATAACTTTGGGATGACCGTTGAGCCTGCTCAGCTATTTATACAAAGCTGTAATTGGGAGATTATAGAGACTAAGGCAACTGGGCAGTTTACAATTGCCATGGAAGAGGATTGTGTTCCTGACGTAGGAGTACATGGGTGGTACCTTCACGAAAATACACCACGCCCTCTTCTCTTTAGTTCTACTTCTGCTCAGACTGAAGAACTTGATGGTCCGTCTTTAGATCCTTTCACTACTTTAGTTGCTCCCGGCGTAGGGGTGGGAGACACCACAATCACCCTTACACTAGATGATTTTTTACGGGTATTTGCTAACCCTAATAGTATAACTTCTCCCCTTGAAGCACTCAGGCCCCCAGAGACTATATGTAGGCCAGGGTTTCTTGTAGATACCGGTACGGGTAACGAAGAAGAAGTATTTATAACTACAGTTAACTCTGTTGGATCTCTTGCAATAGGCTTAAGAACAACAGATACAACAATGATAACTAGTATAGAATATCTGGCTGGGGACGTACAAATCGGAACATATAATATTAAATATCCAGGTCAATCCGAAGTTATTACAGTTACTGCTCCTTCTGTGGAGTCTCTTACTTATCCCGGTTATTGGGATACTCCGATACTTGCCCCAACGTATGATCACTTTCCTGGGGAAAGTCTTATACCCACTCGACCCGTAATTAATGTTCGACTACCAATTACTCAAGCCTTTCCGAATGCTACTTCTAGATTTAGTTTACTTACGTCACACGTACATTATAGATATTCAGATCCGATAAGTACTGCTGCCCCTGGTGCAGCTGATACCCCGGCTCCCGGTTCTGCTCTTTTTATCACTGATACTACCCGACACTTTACTCACGATCTTATAGGTAAAGAAGTTCGTATTACGTTCGCAGGAGGAGCCGCCCCTGAGGGAGAGAGCCGACTTATTATCGCTATAAGTGGCGTAAAAAGTAACACCCTTAGAGTATTTCCCGCGTTTAGTGTGCCTGTAGAATCTGGTGACAGGTATGTGATTCAGCCCACTATACAGACGGGCAATATCTCTTCTGATGGTTCAAGCGTTGTCCCCCTCGGGGAGGTGAATTCAGCTTTTCCAGCTAGTTTAAACGCTGTTAATAAGAATCAATGGGCTGGCGGGCATAGGTCTGTATATCCAGGAAGCTATCTATTCCAGCTTACTAATGATTTTGATGACATGGTTGACCAACCTACTTCAGTAAGAGGTTGGACACGGGACTCTTCTCTCCCGGCAGATCTTGGTGCAATTTATAGATTCCCTGGACCCAGACGACTTATTGCAAAACCAGCTATTCCGTATGCAACCCCCTTTGTGCCCCCACCACATATACTCCACCAGTTGAAAGTAACTGCTGCAACTAGAATTGAAATTGAACTCCAGATTTCTAATGGAACTATAGTAGATATACTTGATCACTCTGTAGAAATAATAGGTCCAGAGACTAGCTTAGACTATAGAACAGTACATAAAATAACTGGGTGGTTTCCCGACCCTGCCGACTCTTATTTAGAATTAGATCCCCCCCTTGCTGAGTTCCCAATCGGTGTAGGGCCTAACCAAACAAAGTTTAGAGTATTAGGGGTCGGTGCTGCTTTTCAACTTAACCAAGAAGCAGACGGGTTGTGGATAGATTATCCTGAACTTTTCCCCGATTCGTCTCAAGACGATTTTATTATAACTTTAGACCGAGCAAACGGCGGGGAAGACGTAAAAATTATTGAGTGTGTTAGCGGACTTACAACTAATTACGGTAAATGTATAATCGATCCTATTGAAAATATAACATCAAACTACGCGCCCGGTACTAGTGTAGAATTACAAGTAAATAGGTTTGTTTTAAACGTCGATACGTCATCAATTTCTTCTTCCGGTGGTGGATTTTATTTTGAATTTGGATTTCCGAAAGAGCAAATAAAAGACGTTAATACCGGGTTAGGCAGATTAAATGTAACTGCGACAACTGATAAGGTAATAGCGGGAGTCCACCACCCAGGAAAATACGAATATGAAGAGAATAATCCAAATAGTATTCTATTTGGTAAATATTCAATTCCAAAAGGTGGCTTAAAACAATCTTCTAATGTTTTACTATCTCGTACAATAAGAAGCCAAATAGAATCCGTTGCTCACAATGGACCGGATTGTAAATTGACTTTGAGAGATGTTACTTTTGATGAAGATTTAAATAAAGCATATAAAGATTTAATAGGAGCAGATGTTATTACTGCGTACAGTAATACAGACCCCGCTGATACTTTGGTATATACAATATCGGAGATATACCCTAGTACTAATGAGATTACTATTACCCCAGGTATTACAATCGGAGGGGTTCTAGTTGCGGCGGGTGACCTGGGAGGGAGCCCTATAGAAATACGT
>Ga0208299_1001283_pt1 | contig 19253 bp, 12 predicted proteins | sample 15_taG_FD_184089 | JGI IMG/M metagenome (GOLD analysis project Ga0208299, IMG submission 184089) | Marine viral communities from the Subarctic Pacific Ocean - 15_ETSP_OMZ_AT15312 metaG (SPAdes) (version 2) | ecosystem: Environmental > Aquatic > Marine > Oceanic | place: Pacific Ocean | collected...
CGCATCAATACTTGCACCAACCTTAGAATCAAGAGAATTATAAGGAATCTTGAATAATAATCTTGGTCCATCTCCAGCCAACATATCACCACCATCTTCAATCCCATCCAGAATCAATATGTTTTGCGCACCCCCACCATGTACTATTGTATTTTGAATATGTAATTTAGTTGCTGGAGCAGTAGTTCCAATACCGACTTGCCCACTAAAATAATTTTTAGTTTCACCATCTAAATATATTCCCCAACTTGTACCTATTGTGCCACTTGAATTACCGTAAAATTGATAAGCAGTGGTTAAAGTGCCTCCATTATGATCTATAACAGAACGCACGCCGTAAGCAACTCCAATTGTACCAGCATCTATTTCTACTTCTCCTCTAACACCATAAGCACTTGTTAAAGTAGCACTTCCAGAATGATTGTCAACTTTACCATATATCCCGTATGTATTAGTAACCGTATCGTTATAATCATCATAAAAGAATATTTCACTTCTATTACCATAAACAGTTGTCACATCCCCACTTCCAGCCTCACCAAAATACACGTAATCATAAGTCCCTTGAACGGTGGTAACAGCACCGCCAGTGTTTTTAATAGCAATATTATTATAGACACCCCTTACATTAGTTATTGTACCAGTAGAATGTTCAATTTCTACAAGATTATTAATACCATAAACTTTATCTGAATCACCTGTAACATCCATACTTTGGAATATTCCATATATTTGATGTTCATCACTAGTATCTCCACCACTAGCAGAACTATCCACATCTATACGTAAACCATAATGACCGATATCTCCACCAGTCGCATCACTACCAGAGACATTGTAATCAATAGCAAGAGCAGCAGTTTGTTCGGTAGTATCAGTATCATTTTTATAAACTCTTAATGCTTCTGGATTGTTGGGGTAATAATTACTAGTGGTACCAAGGCCTAACCAACCTGAATGGTAATTTTTAGCTTCACCAGAAGTATATATACCATAACTAGTACCTATTGTACCAGAGGTAGTTCCACGAAATTGATGAGAAGTTGTACATGTTCCACCATTATGATCTATAACAGAATAAACACCGTAAGCAGTTCCAACTGTGCCAGCATCTATTTCAACTTCAGATGAAACACCAAAAGCATTAGTGACCGTACCACTACCTCTTTGTTCTGCTTTAGAAACAATACCATACATAGTAGAAGTATCGGTAGTAGCAGAGGAACCATGATATCCATGAGCATATACTCCTCTTATAGATGTAGCTGTTGGCCCATCCGAGTTAACATAACCTTGAAAATATCCACCGTTTAAACTTCCAATTGTACCATTATTTCCAGTTGTGTAAGCCAAACTTGAAGTTCCCGTGGCTTCTGTTATAGTAGTATCAGCTGTAGCTGCAACTTGAGCAATACCATAGAATGCTCTTAGTAGATCTGGATCTCCAACACCCTCTGCTTTCGCAATAGTATAATTACCATAAAGTCGTTGTTCATCAGAGGTGTCACCACCAGTAGCTACTGTTTGGAGATGTGTGTATACACCGTATTGGGTTACATCACTACTCAAAGATTGAGTGCCAGTGATGTCCATATCAATATTTAATCCTTTTGCTTCTACAGTTGCGTCAGAATTGTCCCTATCTATTTTAACCTCTGTGTTAAACTGAGTTTTAGTATTACCACCATCCAAATAGAAATATGTTTGAACCCCACCAGAGCCGTCGTCTGATTGGAAGATGATATCACCGTCGTCGGTATTGTTTATAAATTGTAAATTACCCGTATAATTGTCTACGTAACCATGTGATCCACTATGGTAAATAAGCATATCACTACCAGTACCAAACTCAGCTGATATATTGTCTACAAACAATAATGGTTTGTCAACTTGTGTTTTAGCTACACTACCATCTAAAGTCAAATAAGCCGTTGTTCCTCCAGATCCATCATCACACCGAAGCTCTAAATTAGCATCAACTTTATCTTGTTTTATAATAAAGTCTCCGTTTAAGTTTCTTAAATAAGTATTACTACCATCATGATATATTTGACAATCTTGTCCTGTACCTAAATAAAAATCAACATTATCTTGAATTACTATGTCTTTCTGAACCGTAGTATAACCTAAACCACCGTCCAAAGTCAAATAAGCTGTCGTTCCTCCGGAGCCATTGTCACATTTTAGGTACATACTATGGTCATCTTCTCCAACCTCAATGGTTAAGTGACCATTGTTAGCCACTATGTTATTATTAGTACCATCGTGATATATTTCTAAGTCATCACCTGTTCCAAAATATAATTTTTTACTATCTATAACCCTAGCGTTTTCATAGAAGAACATTTTTTGATATTCTCCGTCTATTCTGAAATATTCAGTAGTTCCGCCAGAACCATCATCATTATAAAACCTAATACTTTTATCATCTCCAAATTGCCTAATTTTAAGATCACTAGACGACATATTATCAATCTTAGAATTTGTGCCATCATATGTAAGTAGGAAGTCTTTGCTGGTACCAAGAGCTAATATAGTACTATCTTCAAGAACAACATAAGGGACTGAATAACCACCATCTAATGTTAAGTAAGCCGTCGTACCACCAGAACCATCGTCAGATTGGAAGATTATATCTCCGTCGTTGACGGTGTTTATTATTTTTAAATCACCAGTATGGTTTTCTATGAAAGTATTAGTTGCGTCATGGTAAATATCCATGTCACCAGAGTTACCAATTTCAAGATTAATATTATCTTTAAACCTAATTGTTTTATCGGCATACATTCTCCCTGCAGACCCATCCAAATAAAAATACGTTTCAACACCACCAGACGCATTATCACATTGAAATATTATATCTTTGTCATTTGCATCTTGTTGAATATATAAATCTCCAACTTCATTTTCTATATAACTATTAGTACCATTATGTTGAAGCCTTAAATCACCACTAGTACCCGCTTGAATTTCAACACTATCCACAGCTCTAAGGTTCTTATGAACTTGAGTCATGACATTATCACCGTCTATTGTTATATAAGTAGTGTTACCACCAGATCCATCGTCTGCCTGGAAGATAATGTCCCCGTCGTCTGTTGCATTTAAAATAGTTATATTTCCAGCAGTATTAGTAATTCCCCAGTTAGAGCCATCATGCCTAATAAACGCATCAGCACCAGTACCGAAATATAAATATTTAGCATCAAGTAACTGTGCATTTTCATTAAATATAGTTCTTGTTGCGCTACCATCTAACGTTAAATAAGCCGTCGTTCCTCCGGAACCGTCATCACATAAGAAAATTAAATCTTGGTCATCTGTAGCTTGAGTAATTTTTAAATCACCAGTACCACTTGCAGTTATAACACTATTACTACCCGTGTGGTATATTTGTAAATCAGAACTAGTGCCAAGATAAATCTTAGCGTTGTCAGTAAATTCTAATCTATTTGAACTTTCGTCCCACATCATATATACTCCAGATGTTGCTCCGTAAAATGTAACGTCGTGACCAGCGTCGTCGACGCCTACTTGAACGGTACCTGCTACGTGGAGTGCGGAAGCTGGGCTTTCAGTTCCTATTCCTACCCTACCATTAGATCCATCAAAAGTAGTATACCCTGCAGCTCCATCATTAGGCATTATTTTAAAATTAGCACCAACAGTTAGTAGTCTTGTATATTTACCACTATCAGCTATTCTTATTTCACCTATACTATCTCCAGAACTTTTGAACTCAGCGACAAGGTTTTCACTACCAGTATCAACAATTAGTTGTTTGTCAACATTAACGGTACCTGCTGAACCATCTAACGTTAAATAAGTAGCGTTACCACCACTGCCGTCATCACAAGCAAATATTATATCAGCATCATCAGTAGTTTGCTGTATATATAAATTTCCAGTACCACTTTGAACTATATAACTATGGCTACCATTATGGTTTATTTGTAGATCACTACTAGTACCAAATTTTGCAACTTTACTATCAGCAAAACGAATATCTTCACTAAATACTGTTTCTGTATGACTACCGTCTAATTGAAAGTAAGTAGTTACTCCTCCACTTCCGTCGTCTGACTGGAATATCATATCACCATCATCAGTGTGTTGTCTTATATTAAAACTACCAGTCCAATTCTCAAAATATACATTATTACCATCGTGCATAAGTCTAGTATCACCACCGGTACCAACTCTAAGTGGCGCTGAATCCGCCATTCTTATTTCTTTCTGAGCTGTAGTATATCCAGCACTACCATCTAAAGTTAAATAAGGTGCTACGCCGCCCGAACCGTCGTCACATTGGAAACTTATATCTTTATCATTAGCTCCTTGATAAAAATACATATCTCCGTTAGTTTGTTGAAAATAACTATCAGTGCCATCACTATATATAGACATATCATTTCCACTACCGAACCTAACAATTACGCTGTCTAAAAATTGAATTTCTTTGTTAACAACCGTGTGACCTTCACTACCATCTAAAGTTAAATAAGCTGTAACTCCTCCAGATCCGTCATCACTTCTAAGTATTATATCTTTATCATCTAATTGATTTGTTATATACAAATCACCAGTTTGATTCGTTATATAAGAATTCGTACCATCATGGTAAAGTTGAAGATCTCTACTATCTCCCAAATTAATAACACCACCATCTACCCATGTTGTATAAGTCCAAGTACCATCCGCTATTGATCCATCTAAATAGAAATATGTTTCATATCCCCCTGAACCATTATCGCACTGAAAAGTGATATCTTTATCGTCTGCAAAATTTCTTATATATAAATGACCAAGAGAATTATCAATATAACTATTAAGGGAATTATGCCATAATCGCATATCTTTTCCAGTACCTAAACAAATTGTAGAGTAATCAGGAAATACAGTAAATAATCCTGTAACTCCCCCATCATATGTTGCTTCAGAACCATCTAGATAGAAATAGGTTGTCATTCCGTTTGCACCGTTATCACACCAAAAAATCATATCTGCATCATTAACATCTTGTGCAATATATAAATTTCCAGTAGCACCTGATTGCTGTTTTATATAACTATTACTACCATCATGATATATTTGTAAATCTTTGCCAGTACCAAATTTAGCTATAACGCCATCTGTAAATAAAAGATCATCAGCACTTTCATCCCACATCATATAATAACCAGAAGTAGCACCATAAAATATTACATCGTATCCGGTATCGTCTATACCGACGGTAAATGTGCCTTTTAAAGTGATATTATTTAAAAAATTCGGCATTTAATTTGATATGTTAATTCATTAACTAGTTGCGTATGATACCGCTCCTGTAGCTGCTCCTTTTAACGATGTAATTAATACCCTTAGTGTGCCAGCGGCGTGTTCTTCACTAACTTCTATAAGAACTTTATTATTATCATCAGCACCTGTTCTTGATGCTCTTGTAACATTACATAAAACTGTTTCTTGAGTATCACTGGTCATATCATATACCTCAACCATAACGTCATATGTACCAAACCCGTGTGTTATCTCAGCTTGAAGATTATTTCTCCAAGTTTCATCTCCAGTGTTAATTGTAGCAACACACATTCTTTGCTCAGCAATCTGAGTTGCGTCTACAACTTTACCGTCCCCAACCCCAGCTAAAACTTCAGCATCTGTTGCTAATTCAACACCACCAACAGCGCTTGTAGTTGCTTGTGCTACTATAGCAGTTCCAGCGATTGTTAAGGCATCTGTTTCTAGTGTACCGTCTACATCTACATCCCCAGCTAAATCTATATCACCTCCAATGGTTACGTTACCAGTTGTTGTAATAGCATCTATATAAGCATTCTTATAATATAAACTAGAAGTACCTAAGTCTACATCACTATCAGTAACAGGCGACATTGCACCGTCTACAATTGTTAATTGATTTGTTCCGTTAATATCAAAAATGTGTCCAGCCGCATCATTAGCTCTATATTCAATTTGACCGTCAGCAGTTAAATTAACATCAGCCGCTGTTCCAGCTGCATCTACCGTAGTAACATTAAGAATACCGTGGGTTGCCGCGGCTATAGTAACCGTGTCACTAGATGAAGGTGTCATTACAATACTATCATCAGTAATAACCGTTGAACCAATAGTAAAGTCTGTAGTTGCATCAACAGTTACAGCTGTGATAGCATCTATATAACCAGAGTCAGCATGAACTTCAGCAAACTGTAATGAAGAAGTACCTAAATCATAGGAGCTATCCGCTGAAGGCATAATATCACCTGCAACTTCAAGAGGGTTACTCATCTCCCACTGAGTTCCAGTGTGATCATATAATATACTAGCTGCTGCACCAGTAGTTCCGTCTCCAATAGTAATACCAGCACCGTCACACGCTGCGGAATCACCTGCGTCTGCCGCAATATTAAATACTAAATCGTCAATTGTTACAGTAGTAGAATTGATTGTTGTAGTTGTACCATTAACGGTTAAATCACCAGCAATCGTTGTAACAGAATCTGATCCAGCACCGATAGTTACATCAATCTCACCATTTGCATTACCATCTGAAAGAATCAAACCAGCAGTCATAGTACCATCATGCTCAGCAACACTAAATGTAAGTTTACCTCCTTCAGCACCACTACTTGCATCAGAAACTTCCGCTAGTATATCTGCATATTGTTGAACTGATGGTGTACCATCATCATAACCCCAAAACTCTATCTTACCAATGTCATCACCATCTTGTGCATCAGCACCTCTATTTTTATTAAACTTAAGTCTTGCTGCTGTCGCATCATTAGTAGTATTTTGAATAACAACTAAAGGAGCAGCTGAATTTGCTGAAGTAAATGTAGAAGTATCTGAAGTAAAAGACATATCTCCTACGAAAGTACCTGTGGTTGCAGTCAATGCCCCAGTAGTCAAGGTATTACTCGCGTTATCTATATTCCCAAATCCATTTGCAATTGAACCACCAATTAATTCACCTACAGAAGTAATATTTCCTTGCTCACCTGTTTGTAAAGTACCCGTAAGAGTTCCAGAAAATCCGGCTGACGTTAGTAATCCAGAACTTGGATTATATGTTAATCCTGTATCTGTTTCTATTCCTTGAGTTCCTGTAGTACCATCTACAAATGTTGGATAAACTGTTTCGTCTGTACTATTGTTAGCAGTTGCTGTGATACTAGTAGCTAAACTCGCGGTTCCTGTTACATCACCAGTCATATCCCCAGCTATATTTCCAGCAAAAGCTGTAGCTGTTAGCGTTCCAGTAGAAGGATTATATGTTAAATCTCCATCAGATCCTAATCCCATATCTCCACCAGTTAATTTTCCAGCACTAGTGAACACAATGGCGTTATTTTCATCGGTGCTTTCGTTATCTGTAATTGTTACTGTAGTTGCAACTGTTGCACTACTTGCATTACCAGTTAATGGTCCTGCAAAAGCATCAGAAGTAACTGTTCCATCAAACCAAGCGTCTTTAAATTCATAGGTAGAAGTTCCTAAGTCTATTTGGTTATTAGTTTCAGGATATAACGCGGAAGATGTTAATGTTAATCTATTAACATTATCTACTTTGAAATCAATCTCATTTGATGTAGCAAAACCAATTCCAGTTTGAGAGTCTTGTCCAATGGTTAAAGCTGCGTTATAAATGGATGTTATATTAGTTTGTGCTGCGTCAATATCTATAACAGAACTTGTAGCTGTCAAACCATCACCGGCAAATTTCGTTGCAATATCATGTAAAGCTTCTTTTTTAGCGGTACCAGTACCACCACCATCTAAGAACATTATATAATCACCATCATCAATTACTTCCTCAGAAAGTAAAGCGGGCGCTGCTGCAATAAAATTATCTACTGTTATCTTATTATTAGGATCCTCTTGTGGAGATCCAGTAACACTTTCATCAGAAAAAACTAAATGGTCTCCAGAAACTATTGTTGTATCTACATCAAATTGAGTAACTGAACCAAAATCACGCCAATAATTTCCATCATACCATTTAGGTAAATTAAGAGAAGTATTATAAAATATAGTACCCGCAACAGGTGAGGATGGCGCCCCCGCTGTAGTTGCCTTATGAAGTGTAGCGTTTTGTAATTCATTATAGTTTAGTTGTAAATGATTTAAAAATTTCATATTTTATTTTTTATATTGTTAATTGCAATAAGCTTTACCACGATCCTCGCCGTTTAAATATATTATTAAATTATTCGCGTCAACATGCTCTACATGTGGTACAAATTCATATCCATTATCTAACACACATACTACACTTGGATATTTTCCTAAATTATGCACAACATTCCATGTAGCCGATACTGCATTTTGAGTATGAGTATGGTGCTTGTCTGATCCTTCTAAAGTAGATAATGTTTTCCACCGAACACCATCACTCGTCGACGTTAGTACTTGATCAGAGGTTCCAGCAGAAGCACTATCATCATATAATTTATTTCTAATTCGAACCGCAAAGTCGAATATGTATTGTCCTATCCATTTCATATTATATTGAATCTAAATCAATATAAGTTATCGTCACATCCTCTCCTTCTTCTAAGGCCCTAGCAATCGGTGGATATATTCGTTTATACGCTTGGGTAGAATGCCCGATATATCCATCTTCTCTAATAATATTATTCTCCTGACTATCACCCAAGAGCAAACAGCCTGCACTATGATCATCAGTATTCCCACAATGAATGAGAATATACTTAAAATTAGATACGTTAGTAACATGAAGAGTACCCCTATGAATATCAGAAAATCTTTTACTATATTTTTCATGTAATCGTCCTACTGTTCTTAAAGTTATTTTATATGTTCCTTGAGGAATTCTTGTTTCCCCATAAACTTTTTCTTCTCTATACTCATCTTCTAAAGTATAACAAAGAAATTTTATACCACTTGTTATATCAAATAATAAACCACTAGTAGAATCAGACCCACTACTAAACCTTAATACTTGAAGTTTCATATCTATGATTTAGTCCAATATCCGTATTCAAGAATACATGCAGCTGTATCCGCTTGCACTTCTACCCCAACTGCTCCTTTTAATGGAAAAAATATAAATTCTCCAGGGCCTAAATCTGAAAAAGATACTGCTCCATCAGTTTTTACTACTATAATATTTGTACTATCTATATTTTTTAAATATACATAAGTAATAGCAGATTGAGATGTAGTTAACACTTGAGTCACACTATCATGTGGACACGAAATCCTAGCTATATTAGTAGATGGATTAGTTACTGTTAATGTATCTGTTGTAGTAAGATTTAACGTATCGCTTGTAACGTTACTACTTGATAATGTTAATTTTGCTGTTAATGTTGCCATAATTTATTATTATTATTATTAATTATTTTACTTTTTCTTTTATGTTCATTTAATTCTTTAATCATATTCATGAAGTAAACATCTTAATCATTAATCCAATAGTTGCAGCATAAATAATCCAAAGAGCTCTCACAATCATTTTTCTTGTAGAAGTATTTCTATTAACTCTAGCTGTTACTCCAATATCAGGATCTAGTACTTTTTCAGTTAGCATATCTAATTTTTCAACTACTTTATCTAATTTATCTTCCATACTGTTCATTCTATGTTCCATTATTGTTATTTCTTTTACTATATCTGTGTGTGAGCACTCTTTTCCTTTTGTCATTCTATAATTTTTTCTAACTGATTAATATGTTTAGCTGTAATATTTTCTGGTAAATCATCTTTAGATATAGTATCAAGATGAACTGTAGTTTTTACTTTTAACAATTGAGTAAGTTTATTCATTTGTACTCTTCTTTCTTCTACCAAATCGTTATTATCTTTTTCTAATTTATCTATTTTATCTTTAGAATCTTCTGCATTTTCATTAGCAATTTGATTCACTTCTTGTGCTAATTTCATAAATTCATCTGACGGTTTACCAGCCATCTCTAAATCTTTAAGTTTATCTCTAAGTGTAATAATATTTTTACTTACAACTAAACTAAAGTTTTTACCTTCTAAATCTTGAACTGCAAATAATCCATTGATTAAATTTACTAGTTCTCCTTTTTTTGCATTAATTTTTTTACTCATTTCTATATTTGTTTTTGGTTAATATTAACTATTGTTGATCACTAAAAAGTGAATCTTACTTGCTGTTGCACTTGTACTAGTAGCAGAATGTGGATTTACGATACTAATTTTAAAACTACCTCCTGTAACTGTATGAATAGCACATGCAAGTTGTTTATTATCTACAGTATTTTCATCTTGCATTGTAACAAGAATTACTGAATCTGCTTGTACAGTGCTATTAGTTACTGTAAATTCTGCATTTGTTGTAGCAGCTAAAGCAACTGCAGCAAGTGTAATTACACCTGATGTTGCATTAATTGTTACTCCAGTTGTATGATCAGTAGCCTGTGTAACTGTTCCACTATTAGTATGTACAATACCTTCAGCTGCTCCAGTAATAACTAAACTACCTGCATTTACTGTTACATCTTGACTACTATCTACTGTTAAAGCTTGAGTTTCTGCAGCAGCCGCAGTATAAGTATACATTTTAATACTTCCTGGAGTTCCTGAACCCGCTTCACTACCTCCATGTAAAGTTACATGACCACCATTATTATTACCTGATGTAGATGTACCTCCTTTAAGAGCAAGATCAGCTGCTGCCGCTGCAGCACTTCCTCCTCCTGAAATAGTTAATGATTTTCCAGCCGTACCACTAGTAGTATCATTTGGTTTAATATTTACATTAGAATCATTAGCAAATCTAATACCTCCTCCAGCAAGATTTAAAACATCACTATTATGATAATTTCCTGAAGCTCCAAGATATGCATTCGATCCTGTTATTCTTATTCCATTTTGTGCACCATCTGCACTTAAGTATCCTGTACCTAAATCAATATCATTATTATCACAATCTAAATCTTCTGCTAATGTAGTTAAAGAAGATGCAATTGTAATTGTTCCTGCCCCATTAGTAATAGTAGTATTAGTACCTGCCGTAAGCGTTGCTACTGAAGGATACCCATTAGTTGCATTACCAATAAGTAATTGTCCATTAGTAGACATTGGTGTAGTTGCTGCTATAACATCTGTTGCACCAGCATAAAGCATTGCTCCTTTTGCTATAGTAGCTAATCCAGTTCCTCCATTTGTTACCCCACATTCTCCTGTAACTGTTCCAGTAAAATCTATTTCAGATAAAAATCCTGAAGTTGTATTATTACATAAACTAAGATCTATTCCAGCTTCTAAAGCTGTTAATACTATATTATTTGAAGTAGTAGCTACAGTTAATAAATCTGTATCTCCACTTTTTATTCCTTTGAAGTTTAATTGATTTTTATTTGTAACACTTATATGTATATCCTCTCCTCCTGTCCCTAAAGTAGAAAATGAAGGAAACAAAGTAGATACATTTACTTTTTTAGCTGCTTTAGTTACACTATTAGATACTATAAAAAAATCATTATTATCTATACTATTTTTAGCTAAGGTTACTAAATCCGTTATTTCTGCCATTGTATTTAAAAATTAAAAGTAATATTATTTTGTGTAAAATCTAAAGTTCTCTTATAAGTAGGTTTAACCGGTTGGCCTCCTGTTACTTCATAATCTGTCTCAATATCACAATCTTCACAAAATATATTTACAAAGTTAATAAAATTATCTATATAATTAGTTGTTGTTGTTATGTTTAATTCATATGCTGAATTACAAATTACCCAATGTCCTGATCTTGCTCCCAATGTAGTTTCTGGATTATAACATCCATTCGTACAACCAGATGGGCCTATTTCTATCATTTTCCAAATTATTCCGCTAGGCATTTTAATCATATCTCCATAATATAATATAGTTGCTGCTACAAAGAATAAGTTAGGATCAGTAATTGTTGTTCCTTCTCCTGTTGTTATTGATGACCCTGCATATCCTTGATCATTTACTCCTGTTGCTGGACCACCAATAACCCAATTACCAACACAAGGCTCTGGAGGAGCGGGTGTTTCTTCATCTTCACAATTAAATAAACAATCTAATCCGTACTTATATCTACCTAATAAATATTCAATTAATATTAATTTCCATTTATTAAGAGTAAAACAGTCTTCATTAACACCTAATTTTATATCTTTTAAAAATTCTGAACCTCGTTTTAATGTACAAGCTCTAATTCTATTAAGAGTATCTTCAATTGTAGCCGGAATACAATCTCCTAATCTCATTGCAGGATATATACAAGTTCCATCATCACAAGTTGCACCTGGATTATAATTAATTGCCATTGGATCCATACATCCACAGAAAATACAACTATCATCATCGCACTCAGCATTCGGATCATAATTAGTTGCTGCTGGATCTGTACATCCTACATCAATTGGAGAAGAACTTACAGCAAATAATAGTTCATCAACACATCCATACGAATCAGTAACAATAGCTTTATATACTCCAGGAGCTAATCCTGTCCAAATAGTTGCAGATCCACTTCCAGAATATATTGTAGAATCCGTATATAATGTAGTTCCTGCACCATCTGTATAATATATTGTCCAAGTAGGAGCTCCACTATTAATAGTAACAGTAACAACAGCTGTTCCATCAGATATAGGAGTAGTGCATGTACCAGTAGAATCTACAGTAACAACTGTTAAAGTTGCAGGATTAGATGGTTGCCCTGTTTTGGGATCAGTACAAGGATAAAAACAACAACTAGCATTGTTAATTGTTGCATTTGGAACAAGATTTCCTTGACAATCTTCTAAATAATTAGCAGCATGTTGATCTAAACATGCAGCATAAGTACAACTTCCATCATCTATCGTAGCTGCAGGATCATAATTAGTTGCTGAAGGGTCCGTACACCCATATATATCCCATGTACAACTACCATCGTCACAAGTAGCAGATGAATTGTAATTGTTTGCTGTTGGATCCATACAACCATATATACAATATGTACAACACCCATGATTTGTACCTCCCTGCACTCCAATACAATCTGCAGTAGCTAATAAATTATAATTAAGTGCTGCAGGATCTGTACAACCACATAGTAAAAACTCTCTAGGAGAAATTTGTATACTTATCTCATCATTACAAATATGAGTTTGACCAACATGGCTAGAATATGTAGCTGTAATACTTACTTTATAAATACCAGGACCATATACACCAATAGGTGTAAGATTTATAGGAGTTGCTCCTACATTATTAAGTGTAAAACCACTGCCTGTAATAGGAGTTCCATTATATTCCCAATATCCTACCACTTGAGTAGATAATGGATCACAAGCTAAATCTGCCGTTAAACTAGTTGTACATCCATTATAAATAAATCTTATATTAGATAACGTACAACAATTAATTGATATAGTACATAATGCTTGATTATGAACTGCTAGATCAATAGGAATTGAAGGATTATAACTACTAGAAGATGAATCATCACATACATATGTCTGTACTTTCCCATAAAATACAGTATAACAATCTTCTAACCCATGAGCTTCATTCGAATCAACTAATTGTACTTTTACAGCATAATATCCATAAGCTAATCCTGTAAATATATGCGATGCTCCAGTTTGATTTGTACCTAATCCTGTTTGTGTGGCTGTTGCTGATCCTGGTAAAGCTCCCCCAAAAGTTGTAGTTTTGTATAAAGTCATTGTAAATGACTGTGTACTATCTAAATCTAAATACGGAAATATAGAATTAATTAAATTAGCACTAGCAGCTAATTTTCCATTACTAGTACTATCATTTGTAGTAATTTGTGTATTTGTTAAGGAAGTAACATTAAACAAGTCCCCGGAATACCCTGTACTAGCATCAGTAAGTAATCCATCACTATTTTTATTACACCACACACAACAATTCACACATCCTACAGTAGCACTTGAATTATAATTAATAGCTGTACTAGATGTACATCCTGCTACTTGAGGATCTTCGCAAATTGTAAAACTATATTCAACATCACATCCTAAACTATCTACTGCTTTTATGGTATAATAACCACCAATACCACCAGGTCCAGAATTAGGTTGTAGCGCTCTCCAAACTATTTTAGTTCCTGCTGAAAAAGTCATAGTACTTGTAGCTGCTGTAGTTGCTGATACTATACCTCCAGTTGAATTTACAATTTCAAATTTAGTTACACTATAAGTTGATGAAGGTTGTACTGGAAGACTAATATTTCCAACAAAAGAATTTGATGGAATTCCAGTACCACTAATTTTAAGTCCCGTAGAAATCTGAGCATTACCTGAACATGTTAATGTATGTTCGGATCCAGATGTTGTATTAGTTACACAAGAGTGTGTAAATGTATTACCTCCTGTTGGAGGTGCTGACATAGTAATTGAAGCTCCTGTTGTTCCAGTAGTAGTTAAAGTCCAAGTATAATCACTGCCGCTAGTCCATGGAGTTCCAGCAAGACCACTATCAATTTCTATATTATGCCACCCATTTGTTGCCCCATATGTAGCACAATCAAAATCAATATTATCAAATCCTAATACATTTTTACACGGTACAGTGCAACAAGCACTCCCTACAAGCATAATAGTACTAGATATAGAACCTGGACATCCAGGAATTGTGTTACCACTACAATCTTTACATGTAGTTAAATAATAATTAGGACTACTAGGATCATCACATACAAATGTATTAGTTGAAGTAATAGATGGAACATATAAATATTCTGAATATATTATACTATGAGAGAAAGGTTCGTCTACTGCATTTTGAGTAATGTCATCTTTAAGTTTATTTCTTAAAGTAAACCAAGGAGTAATTAAACCACCTCCACCTAACATTTGAGGCCAACCCAGCGTTTGCATTATCCAATTATTTGCAAAACTAGAATCAAAACCAATATTATTTAATCCTAGATTAGCTGCTCCTCCAAAGTTAATAGTAGGTATATGCACACTAAGAACTTCAAACTCTTGTTCCAGAAGTGTATTCTTATCTGGAACTCCTCTAAAATTAAAAGCAGATGATATATTTCCCCCAGAACCATGAGCCATAGCCCCATGTGCTCCCCAAGATATTGAATTAGAATAATTAAAAGGAGTTCTTAAATCATATATCTGAGTAGATACACCAGTGCCACCAACTTGATTAGGATCATACAGCCAATCACCATTCCAATAAACTCCTGCAGGGTCATTAACAACAAATGTTTGAGAATATGTAAAGGGAATGTGATTTGCAGTATATCCTGAGTTTAAAAATTGAATACCTCCTGTATAATCAAAATCACCAGAAGGTGGACCATCATGTGTTTTAACCCCAAAATTAAAAGTATTAGTACCTCCTCCTTGTAAATACTTACTTCCTTGTTGTTCTAAACCAGGAAGTAACATTATAAAAGTTTTAGTAAATCCAGAGTTCCAAGTAACTTCAATGTCTCTTTCAACTCCATACGCAGGCATTAAAGTTGTACTACCATACTTTAAACCTATTTGATCAACCCCTGAAGTATTACTAGTAACAGATTGTGCAGTTGATTGAAGAGTATCTCCTGTAACATCTTGAATAGTAACAACAAAATCAAATCCTGAATTAGGATTATTAGTTAAATTAACTGGTTGTTTATTTATATATATATAAGAACACCCGTCTAAAGGATGCCCCCAACTAGAAATTATATGATGTCTTGGAGCTGTATTCGGAAGTCTTGCCTGAACCCCTGCATTTATATTATAATTAGTTAAATTTGTAAGAGGATTGCCAGTATGTTGATATAATAAAGGATTTAAACTAGGATTTGCAAGAGGATGTTCTACTAAAGCTAAAAGATCAAGACGATCTTCTAGATCTTGAATCTCTTGATCTGTAACAGGGTCATTTATTTGTCCATCATCACTACCGCCTTCACTTCCCCCACCACCGTCACCGTCACCGTCACCACCACCACCATCACCGTCACCGCCGCCAGCAGCCATATCAAAGTATATCCAAGGATAAAGAGAATTTAACATATTATTATAAGTTTGTAATTATTAATTAACAATCACATCCACATAATGAACCACATAACTCTACAGCTTTTTTGTATTTATTAAGAATATCTATATAATATCCCATATTAACAGAGCCTTCTACAGTTTGAGCAAGTTCTACAGCAGATTGTGCTGATCGTAACAATAAAAATATTTTTTGTGCCTTTGCTAATGTACTTGCACATCTAGGACAATCACAAGCACATGCTAACAATTCATTAGTTAAGTCAGTTAAACAACAGTCTACATTACAAGATATTAATACAGGTTTACAAACTTGTTCATCCCCGTCTTCTAGTAAACAGACTTTATATAACCCATTAGCAGTAGGTAAAGTATCTACATCTATATTTACTACTCCATATCCACCACCTCCACTAAAGTTAATTGCTACATTTGGACTTACTACAGCCCCTGTATCATAATTAGAAATTTGAATTTCTCCAGCTGTACCTGGAGGAGTAAGATAACTCTTAGATCTAACGGTTAAAACCTTACAAGAGTTATGTACTTGTATAGTTAAAGACATATTATTTGATTTTTTAAAAAAAAGACCAATAGAGGGACTAAGCCCCCTATAAGTCTTATGTTAAGTTAAGATATTATACTACTATGCTTCAGCATCTAGCAAATAATATTCTACCCAAATAGTAAATATTCCAGCAGATAACGCAGCTGATGCAGTAGTAATACCGATATCAGCAGTCGAAGTTGCTTTTATTCCTAAGTTAGAACTTATTAAACCAGTATGATGACTAACTTGTTCATTAGTATCATAAGCATTATTTGTAATTGCAGTAGCTGCAGATAAAGTTACTCCTCCACCTGTAATTGCGATCGTAGCTCCAGATCCTACACATAAAGTATCTGTATAAGTCCATACGTCAGTAATAACTGCGTTATTAGGGATGCTTTCTGTTTGATTTAAAGTAATTGCTCCTGGAGATCCTCCTCCATCATCTGCAAAACTATATTTTGCCATAGCCGTCACTTTTTTTGGATGTGCCATTTTTTTTTATTTTATTAAATTAATATTCGATTATAAACTAACTGGTGCAAAACCAACGCTAGCTAGATAACCATTCATTCTACTTTCAAAAGATACTGCATTAGCACCTGAACCAGTCGTGATAGCAACACTAATATCAATTAAATTGTCTACACCATGAATTTGAGATGCAGAACTACCATCTTTAGTAGCTACAACGTTCCAAACATCGTAGTTTGTTCCTACTACAGCGTTAGTATTAGGAGCAACAGGTTGTTGAATTCTATTATAGTAACCAGAATTAATTCCCTGAAGATCTTGTTCCATATCTTGAATATACTCACCATCACCATAACCAGGAGTACCATCTTGTGCACCATTAGCTGCTGTATAAGTTTGAGTTGTAGTTGGATTAAGAGAGACACAAACATCAAATATAGCTGGAGCATAGTTCCAAACTAAGTTTGCTCCACCTGCTGCGGAAGTAGCTCCTTTTAAAGTTCCTGTAAATGTTACTGTTGTAGTTCCTCCAGCACTTGTTAACCATGCTGGTACATAAGTTAAAGCATCAAATGCATTAACAATTGCTGTTCCTGCATTAGCCATAGAAGTACTAGCTGGAATAGTTACATTAAATTTAAAGAATTCTGGTGTAAAACTATCTCTTCTTGTAAATTTAACTTCTATTTCTTTAGCTGCTGCTGCAGAATTTCCAGGAGTAGGAGATAAAGTACTAGTATGTGCAGTTTGTGCTGCGTAACTTGCGCCACTCCAATTAATTACATCTCTACCATAAAACCAAGGGGATACAATGTTTATACCTGAACCAGAACTATCTCCTTGAACTATTCTAATTCGATCAGCATCTGATACAGTTTCTCCCATAATTAAGGAGGACATACCGCCAGTACCTGTCGCTTCTTTTTGAATGTCGATGGAACCAAAGTCTAATACTCCGCTAGAGTAATTAACCGCGCTCTCATCTCCAATATACAAATGTCTTGCCATTTTTTCTAATTTTTAAATTAATAATTATTCATTCTTGCTCACCTCTAGTTGATGAGACTTGTATCTAGGGTCACTAATTCCCTCTAAAATGCTGCTTACTGTCATATCCACAATTTCTTGATGAGAATGGTTAGGTAGTTCACAACTAGCCCCCAAAGATAGTGAAATTTCTTTAGGTTTTCTAATATAAGTAATTTTGACTGCATCTATTATAAATATATCACTCGTGTATATATCTATATAATGTCCACGAACTGTTGTAAGTGGATTAGTGTGTTTCGTTGTATTAAAAGGATCTTTTAAAAGAGCTGTTATATCATCATGTTGAATAAATTTATTTGGAGATGCAATTTTAGTTATTGTATCTCCTCTACTAATAGGATCTCTTCTATTTCCAAATGCAGTTTCTGCATATTGAGCATAAGCTGTAGTTAATATAGTTCCAGTAGCATTTATTCCCTGCATAACCGTTTGTAAATTTGATCCAGAAACTGAATTAGTAACTGAAGCATCCCAATTAAACCAATCATAAATATTAGTATCTACTATAACTATAAATTGTCCTGGATAATTTAATTCTCCATATTGTTCCCAATAAACAGTTATACCTGGAACATTTACTGCTAATATATCAAGACGTACTTGTTCTATATCAGCAGGATATTGAAAATTTGGCAAATTAGTCCAAAATAAAAATCCTCCTAAACTTAAATCATCAGGATCTGCTACCATTCTTATTCCTGTTACAAAATCTGTAGAATTTCCACCTTCATTATTACAAACAAAAATATCTAAATCTAAAGTAAAATAATTAACAGGATCTGAATCCCTTAAACTCCAATTTATAGTATTACATTCATTTATAAAAATATCAGATTTTTGATTTACCAAATACATATAATCATTTGGTAATCTAAAACTATCGATCCAAAAATTGGAATCGTATCGTTCTTTATATGTTGTAGGAGCTTTATACTCTGTTACTATTGTACGAATATCATCAATTCTTTTTTGACTTTCTTCAAATCCTTTTTGATATTTATTATTCTTACCGTATTTGGTATTAATAAATCTCATTTGAGACTTATTTAATTCAATATCGATTTCTTCAGATAAAAGCATATCAGCTTGGAGTGAATTAATTTTATCCACTCCTTGCTGAATTGCTAAATGCATTTGCTGTACATTCATACTATACTAATGATAACTCTTTAAGTTTTGCTCTTAAA
>Ga0208299_1001284_pt1 | contig 19252 bp, 25 predicted proteins | sample 15_taG_FD_184089 | JGI IMG/M metagenome (GOLD analysis project Ga0208299, IMG submission 184089) | Marine viral communities from the Subarctic Pacific Ocean - 15_ETSP_OMZ_AT15312 metaG (SPAdes) (version 2) | ecosystem: Environmental > Aquatic > Marine > Oceanic | place: Pacific Ocean | collected...
GGATGGCGCTTTTTTTTTGTATTCAACAGCGCGGCGTGTTTTTGCCAATTCAGGGGTATTCAAGTGACTGATAAATCTTTAATTAAGGCCGACGAACAGCAGTTGCAGTTGATACCGCAAAGCGAGATCATGGCAATGGAGCTGCACAAGGAGGAGGCCGCTGGTGTATTCACCGGTGAGCGCCTATTCAACCAGCACCCCGAGAAGTATGCCGATTGCGTTGCGCTGTTGGCAGAGGGATGCGGGATCAGGAGAACAGCACGGCTGTTGAGAATGAGCGCCAGCACGGTGAGGGCAGTGCGGGACCGTGAGCCCGATGCCATAGACACAGTTAAAGAAAGGATTGCCAACCAGATCAAACACGGTGCGGAGATGCTGGTTGAGGGAATCCTTGAAGACTTGGATGATGATGCGATGCGCAAGAAGATAGCGACCCGGGATAAGGGTGTGCTGCTTGGCATTCTATCCGAGAAGTATTTGCTGATGGCCAACCAAGCCACTGCCATTGTGGATGTGCGCAGCAGCGAACCCGATCACAATGCTTTCAACAAGTATATCGGTAGCCTGGAAGTGGCTGATGCCCATGTAACCGGTGGAGAGGGTGCGGGCGGGAAACAAAAGGCGGCAGGTGGCGCTGGTGGCCGGGATCCGGCTGGTGTTGGGGTGATTCCGGCAGAGTACGTAGAGGAGCCGGTTGAGGCACAAGATGGCCGGAATGACGATCAGGCACTACCACATGTAGTGGTTGAAGGGGCAGATGAGCATGAATAAGCGGATGGGAATTGTGCGTATTGTCGTAAGGTGTTGCAACGCAAGGGGTTGGGGAAGATGGACGAGTAGACCTTATCTGTATTATGCGACATTGGTTGTGGCATTGGTGACGTTGGATGGCAGCAAGGGGGGAGGGGGGGGTTGGGCGAGCGAACGGGGGCCGGGTGACGTATACGGTTGGGGCGTAGAAAATTTTGAACAAAAGGGAGGTATGTAGTGAAGCTGGTATGGAAGTATGGCGAGAAGCAGGTTGCGGAACTGGTTGGGGTGGATAGGAAGATGTTGCGTCACGCGAGGGCGACGAGGTTGCGGGCTCACAGTGATTGGCTGGTGGAGGATGGGCTGGTGACTTATAGCGAGTCCGGGTTGGTGCGTGTGCTGAAGATGCTGGCCGGGATGGAGCTGGTGGGGAGCCACACACCGCGTGTGTTCTTCGGGCGAAGCCTGGAGGCTATCAAAGCCTGTTGCGACCTTAATAACCCATTGAGCTCCGGGAGCGGGACCGAGAGATATTTGGAAGTGGTTAAGAGGTATAAAAACCGCCACATGATGGAGGCGAGTCTGGATGGCGCTGTGCAGCGCGTGCAGGTGAGGGACAACGCCAACTTCAGTGAGGGGCTGTGGATCCCTTGCGAGCTGATTCAGGGCAACCTATGGCGATTTACTGGCCGGTGTCCGAGTACACCGGGGGATGGCAGGCGTAAATTTCGATTCAGGCCGGGCGGGCACGATGAGAAAGGACACACCAGCATGAATGAGAAGACTGAGTTCGACGCACGGAAGGGACCAGCAGAGCCGCGAGATGGGTACAAGAAGGCGAAGAAGAAGGCGAAGGGACCGGCCCCCGATCAGTTGGGAGCCGCCAAGGGTAGCAAGAAGGGGCAGAAATAGGGGCAGGCTTGCCGAAGGCAGACCGACCCGAGTAGAAACACACACGGCCCGCCCGGCCAATTCTGGAGGTATACAGTGGCACAGAGATTCGTGAAGCTGATGGATGGTGATCAGGTGTGGGATCTGATCAAAACAAACCACCACGCATTCATTCTATTGACCGTGATTGCGCTGCGAGCAAGGAGCGCAGCGAGCAACATAAATGACGGCTTGAAGCCGGGGGAGGCGCTGATTGGCGACTACTACAATTATGATATGACAAAGAAGACTTATCGTTGCGCGAAAAGGGCACTCGAAAGGTTACACCTAGCGGCATTCCGAGGGACACCCCGTGGAACCGTGGCAACTATCACAGCAGCAACGATTTACGACATGAGATTCTTTATCGAGGGCACACCGGAGGGCACACTGAAGGGCACACCGCAAGGCACGGCAGGGGCACCTAACAGAGATATAGAGAATCTAGAGAAGTCTAGAGAAGCAGCAGCAGCACGCGCACGCGAGGCTTTTCCAGACCGGGATGAGTGGCGGGAGGCCTATGCTGAGTTGGTGGGTTGCCCAGAGCTGTCTGGTTTGACGAAGGCAGGCTTTATGCGCGCACTGGAGTTCGGGAAGCCGAAGGATCTGATGGAGGCTGCGAAGGCGTGTGCGGTGGATGCCGGTGGCGAGAACAGTGGTGTGGACCACCCCGGCAAGTATTGGCGAGCCTATTGCGTACGTCAGTGCGACATGGAGGGAGGTAAGAGTGGTTTTGGAAAAAAAAGCGCGCCGCCATCGTGGAGTGTCGTGGGTGAGGCGTGGCGGGTTGGCGCAGATCGTGTGGCGGGTTGGTGAAACGAGGAGGTAGTTGTGTTGATCTTGACTGTGCCCCGCACTTGTGTAATGCTTTTGGCGTAACAGAAAGAATGCCTTATGAGCGCAACCGACTGGGGTAGAGTTCCGATCAATGCAGACCCGACTGGCGGGAATCCAACATTCAACAACACTCTCAGGATTCCAAACCCGGCCGGTAGCGCAAACCTGTATCCAAACTTTACTGCGTACAAGAAATTCATGTCCTGGGATCCGTCAGTGCCAGTAACGCGAGCGCAATTCGTCAAGGACAGGACTGAAGGCATGAAGCAAATCGAAAAAAACATTCAGCCGTTGGTTAAAAGGGTACTGCGTTCCGGCAAGATTCCCTATTCGTCAAACTACTACGGGCCGGGAGAGCGTGGTGTTCATTGGCGTGATCCAATCACGAATGCAAAAGGGTTCACACCGTACAGCACCACTAAGCCCCCTCCAGCCGGATTGTTCCCAAGCCTGGCAAACAAGGCAAAGTCTGCCGGTGCTGGAATCGGTACATCTATCATGGGTGCCAAAACCCTCATGGGTGCTTCAGCTTCTTCTGCCTTCGGCTTGGCTCCAGCAACCAGCGCAGCACTAATCGCTGGATCAGGAGCGGCGGGATACGTTCTCGGGCGTGGCCTTAACAGCGCCACGGACGGAGCGATAGACCGCGCAGCACAAAAGGTATGGCAGCCCTTCACTGATCTTGCATATGGCGTGCAGCCAAAGCCCGATCCTATGCGCGACCTCTGGCTGGGCATCAGGCGACCCAAGCGGTCTGAAAAAAAACCGCGATAAGGGGTTGAGTATTTGCGGTGGTTAGGTATAGTTGGCGCTGCAATGAGGACGAACCCATACAAAAAAACAAGCCCGCCACCGGGAAGCCTACCAGCATTGCGCCTGGAAGTCTTCATTGCACCCGGTGTGCGGGCTTTCTTTTGTGCAAGGAGAGTGCGATGAAAAAGCAGAAGTCTGATTATATGGCGGGAACGTGGAGCGCGGAACCTTATCCCGAAGATCATCGGTTGTCGCATGTTTTGGCCCACGCCAATAACGGTGCCCCCACTCCAATCTATTTGGCCGGTGAGATGCGTACGGGAAACGCGGAGCGCGTTGTGGCGTGTGTGAATGCTTGTGCCGGGATTGCGAATCCGGAGGCGTTGCCGGAGTTACTGGCTGCGTGTGATGCGTATCTGGAGTGTCGTAAGCGTAACAAGATTCACGGAATGGGTGAGCCGGATGGAGTGAAGGAGATTCGATTGAGTCTTGAGGCGCTGAAGTCTGGTGAGCGGGTGAAGGATGATGTTCCCTATTTCGTGAATGATCTGGCTGTGTTCCAGAAGGTGCATGGTGGGGTAAGGGCGCTGTGGAGTGTTGAGGGGCTGTATGAGTGGGGTGAGAGGGTTGCTGATGCTGATTTTAATGCTGATGCGTTTGCAACTCTGGCATATACGGCAACGGATTTTGATAATCCGGATGTGTACTATCAGCGTCAGCAGACTGAAGAGGTTGCCGCAATCATCGGCGGTGCGCTGTGAGGGTTGGGGAGTGTTCTCGGTGTGGGAGTTGGCGGTTTGTTACGAAGGATGGACGGCTGTTGAAACATCGGGGGCGCAGGATCGGGGAGCGGTGGTGTCTTGGAAGTGGCCGGAAGGTTGCTCTGGATAAGATTAAGGGGAGGTTGTGATGGATGTGGCTTTGGTTGGGTTTATGGGGATGATTTGGCTGGCTTGCACGTTGGTGGGGTTTTTCTGTTCAGGGAGCGTGGTGGCCGGGGGTGTGATTGGTGTGGTGGCTATGGCGATTATCTGGCTGTTGCAGAGTACGCATGAGGTTGCCGCGTGGAGCCCGGCTGTGCGGCCCCATAAGTCTAAGGTGACTGCCAAGGATGTTCGCTCGTTGGCGTTGCTGCTTGGCTTGTCGCTGTGGCTGTTGGCACTGGTGGCTGTGCTGCTTGGGGTTGCGCGTGATCTTGAGTCTGATTCGTGGCTGGTGGGGTTTGATGATTATCGGGAGGTTGGGGAATAATGCCTATCCGGCCAGAGATGCGGGCGCGGTATCCTAAGGATTGGAAGTTGCGCAGCCGGTTTGTGCGGTTTTACCGGGCTGGGAACCGGTGCGAGTGGTGCGGTTGCGAGAATGGGAAGCCGCACCCGGTGACTGGATCCCGCGTGGTGTTGACGGTGGCACACGTTTTCGATGATAGGCCAGAGGCAAGCGAGCTGTTGAATCTGGCCGCTTTGTGCCAGAAGTGCCACAACGGACATGATGCGAAGGCACGGCACGCAAGACGCAGGGAGAGGCTGGAGCGCGAGAGCGGGCAGATGGTGATGTTTGACAGCCGCAAGCGGCTGGGATGAGCTAGGGAGGCCGGAGTGAGTTACAAGACGCGAGGGAATTGGTTGCTTGGGGAGTGTGTGCGCAGGCTGAAGGGGAAGCCTGGAGGACGGAAGCGGTGCCGCTGGTGGAACCGTGAGGATAAGTGTGCGGAGTGTTTGGGGTTCAAGTTGTATGAGCCCGGTGGCACCGTGGAGCTAGACAGCGAGGAACGAGTCTGACTAAGTGATTTGTTAGGTTTTATACTTTGATTGGAGGATAGGTTTTGAAATACAAAGCAGTTGAGGATTACGCAGATAACGGAGCCTTTGCAGGGCTTAGTGTTATTAACATAGAGACTGGTGAGCGTGTCGGCATTGTGGAAGACCCACAATCTATTGCTGAAGACAAGAGGCGGATAAAAGAACTGGAGGCGGAGAACGCAAAGATAAAGGTAGCCAAAGAGATAATCCTTGAGTATGGAGGTATTGACGGAGACCACCACAAGCAGTGGTTGCTTGACCAGACTTTGCGTATCTTGTGCGGTGATGATTACGAGTTGGTACTGAACGCTTGGAGACTAGGCGAGGACGGGCCATTCACTTACGAGTGGGACGAAGGTATTGCACCATAAGTAACCTAACGGTTGACATCAGCGGGGCGCGAAGAGCGCAACTAGGAAGCGGAGGCAGAGATGGTAATATCATGGTTCAGCGCAGGCGTATCGAGCGCGGTGGCAACGAAGATGGTGATTGATGAAGTCGACCGCATAATCTACACGCATATTGACGATCAGCACCCCGACACGATGCGATTTGTTAAGGATTGCGAGGCGTGGTTTGGAAAAGAGGTTGAGGTGATGCAGTCGCCTCTTAAAAACGTAGAATCTGCTGCGGTATATTTCCCGTCAAAAGGAATGGGGCGGTTTTGTTCTTGCACGAGGTTGTTGAAAACCGACGTAAGGAAGCGATGGGAGTACGAGCAAGAGTCCGATGATATAACGTATGTTTGGGGCATGGATGTATCCGAAGCAGAAAGAAGCGAGCGGATTAAGGTTGCGATGCGGAAATTCAAGCACAGGTTCCCGCTTATAGAAAATAGCATAAGCAAAGCGCACGCTCACGAGATACTAAACGCAAGCGGAATAGCAAGGCCAGCAATGTATGATCTGGGATATCACAACAACAATTGCATCGGCTGCGTGAAGGGCGGGATGGGCTACTGGAACAAGATACGCGTTGACTTCCCTGAAGTGTTCGCTAGTCGGGCAAGGTTGGAAAGAGAGTGTAACGCATCTTGCATCACCGACACATTCCTGGACGAACTAGACCCAGACCGAGGACGCCACGAAGGGCCAATCGTTGCGGATTGTGGGATCATGTGTGAGTTGATGAAGATGTAGAGAGCGGCGATCCGCGCTGAGTGTGGCATGGTGGCGGTGAACTGATAACGACAAGGATCACAAGCGGAACGAAGTGGAGCCTTCGTGAATCCGCTTGTTGGAAGGGGTAAGCATGAGAACGAGACAGGTTAAGAAATGCGGCAGCGATGAACCGGAGTACCTGATTACTGACCCACCGTATACGGTGTTTGGGCACACCAGTTTGCCCGAAAGTTTCGGGGTGACAATGAAGGTTGGTGGGTTGCGAAAGATGATAGCCGCCCTTGGCGATGATGACACGTTCCGCATTGAAATGTTCGCAGGAACGAAGGGGACAGAATACTCATTCATAGAGAATGGGAGGGTGTGATGCCAGCGTTGAATTTTCAGAAGCAGTTTGTGCCGATGGTGGAGAATGGGGTTGCGCAGATGGAGGGGCGCGTGTTGCCGTATCCGGATAGGGGGGTGAAACGGCAGACGATTAGGGCGGAACGGAAACGACCGTTTAAGGTGGATGATGATCTGATGCTGTGTTATGGCATGCGTACTAAGCAGTGTAGGAAGCTGGGGGATGCGGTCTGTGAGTGCGCCCGCCGTATCTGGATCGACAGGGATCTGATTGATGTTGAGGGGGTGGAGCTGGATGTTGCGGATCTTAATGATCTGGCTGTGGCTGATGGCTTTTCTTCTGCGGTGGATATGCTGAAGTGGTTTGATGATACGCATGGCTTGCCGTTTTTGGGGCAGTTGATTGAATGGTGAGGAGTGTTTATCATGGATGCTTGGAAGGTTAAGGAGTTGCTGGCTGATAGGGCTGTGGATGTTTGCCGGATGCTGGTGCCAGCCGGGAAGCTGGATGGCTATGAATGGGCGTGTGGCGATATCCGGGGTGCGGCTGGCCAGAGTTTCCGCGTGTGCGTGAGTGGCCCGAAGGTGGGAGTGTTTAAGGATTTTGCGGATCAGGATGTGGCAGGATCTAATTTGCTTGAGCTGTGGATGCGCGTGAAGGGGTGCGATTTTCGGCAGGCGATTACGGAGGCTAAGGATTGGCTGGGAGTGCGTGAGGAGTTTCACCGGGTTACGGCACAAGGATTGGCCGGGAAGCGTAGGACCACACAAGGAGCAGCCCCACAATCACGCGGGAGCAAGACGCTGGATGGGGATCTGGTGCCGGTGGTGGAGGGCAGTGCGGTTTGGCAGTGGCTGGTGGATGAGAGGGCGATTACCCCGGAGGCTTTGCGAGCGTATGGGATTGGTGAGAAGAAGATTAAGAGCAAGGTGAAGGGTAGCGAGGGTAAGTATGTGGAGCGGGATTGCGTGGTGTTTCCGTTTTACGATGCTGATGGGGTTTTGGTGCGGCTGAAGTATCGGGATATCCGAGATAAGAAGTATATGTTTCTGGCACCGAGTACGAAGAATGCCCATGAGTATAAGTTTGGGAATCCGTTGCACCTTTTCGGGATTCAGGCCGTGAAGGCGGCAGAGACGGATGGCCGCGTGTGTCTTACGGAGGGTGAGCTGGATGCAATGAGTATGTGGGATTTTGGGAATCCGGCAGTGAGCTTGCCTATTGGCGCGCAGCCAAGTGCCCGCGATACAGCGAAGGCACATGATGAGTGGATTGAGCGCGATTATGATTGGCTGGAGAGTTTTTTGACTGTGTTGCTTGCGTTGGATGGGGATGAGTGCGGAATGGCCGCAAGGGATATTCTGGTGCCACGCTTCAGGCGCGAGCGTTGCATGGTGTTTGATTGGCCCGAGGGTGTGAAGGATGCGAATGATGCCGCACAGAAGGGGATGGATCTGTTTGAGGCGCTGGATGGTATGCGCCCGCTGGATCCCGATGAGTTGAAGCGGGCAAGCGCGTTCAGGAAACAGATTTGGGAACGGTTTTTTCCCCCGGATGGAGCCGAGCCCGGCGATAAGTTGCCGTTTGTGTTGCCGTTTATGTTCAGGGATGGAGAGGTTACGGTGCACCACGGCTTTAATGGCCACGGTAAGAGTGTGGGATTGAGCCATTTGATGGTGCATTTGGGGGCGAGTAGCCGCAAGAGTTGCACAGCGAGCTTCGAGATCCCGGCGAGTATGACGCTTCAGAATATGATGAAGCAGGCTATGGGTAGGCATAAGCCGGATGATGAGGTTGATTTTGACCGGGCACTACGCTGGATGGATGAGCGGTTTTTCATTTACGATTATGTGGGTGAGGCGCTGCTTGAGCCTATGATGGAGACTTGGGAGTATGCGGCCCGCAAGTATGCGGTGAAGCATTTTGTTCTGGATTCGATGCTGAAGCTGAAGGATGTGAAGCAGGACGATTTCGATACCCAGCGCCAGATGCTGAATCGGCTGAATCGGTTTGCGAAGGAGTATGGGGTGCATGTGCATTTGGTGTGCCACGATAAGAAGCCGGATAGCCGACACCCGAAGGAGAAGTTTTGGGGTGGTGAGTATGATATTAAGGGCAGTGGAGATATCAGTGATCTGGCTTGGAATGTGGTTTGCTGGTGGCGGCATGAGCTGAAGGCGACAGCGATTGAGGAGCTGGAGACGAAGGAACGCAATGGGTTGGAGTTCGATGAGAAGGGGAATGCTATCCATGATCTATTGCGGCACGCACACGGTGAACATGATGCGATGCTGATTGTGCAGAAGCAACGGACTACCGGGCATTACCCGCTGCATAAGAAGCTGTGGTTTGATTATGGGGATGATGGATGCTGGCAGTTTCGGGATGATGTGCGGGAGCCGGTGGTGAAGTATTTGGATGATGAGTGACCGGGAGGGGAGTGGGATGAAGTGGGAAAAAACAGAGACTATTAGCTTTGACTTGGGAAAGATGCCTGATGAAGCGATGTGTGAGTTGTGGGCAGAGTTCTTACGGTCAGTGAAGATCTATTACAATGAGGATCATACGGTTTATTTCAGTTACGACTGTGAGCTAGACCATAAGAATTGGCCGGTATCCGATTTAATCCAAACAGCCATTGATGAAGAGTATGCGGAAGACATGGAGGCTTTGACCAGCATGCTGAAAGGCGTTGAAGATTCGCGGAGCAGGATATTGGCAGCGATGGATGCCCTGAAGAAGATGCAAGAAGGGGCGAGCCCCGTGGTGGCCGGGGGGAAGCAGGAGATTATTGATGGCTGAGTTTGTTCCTACACCGCATGCTGTTTTGGCTATTCCTACACCAGCGCAGGCTATGGCGCTGGGATATGATGAGTGGCTTAGGGTGATGAAGCAGCGCGAGCGGATTATTAAGCTGGAGAAGGAGGATCCGTTTCGACATGGATGGGAGCCGCCAATGTGGCGCATTTGTGATGCGCTGTTGGATGCGCCCTGGTGCGATGCGGAGGAGAATGAGGCTATCCGGCTGAAGGTTGGCTTTGATAAGCCGGTGGATACGCTGTTGATTATGGGTGGCAACCGTGGTGGAAAGAGTGAGTATGCTGCGAAGTATGTGCAGCGTGTGCTGAATTACCGGGATGGAGCGATTGCGTGGCTGTTCCAGACGAATAATGAGAATAGCATTAGGATGCAGCAGCCACTTGGCTGGAGGTACATGCCGAAGGAGTACCGGAAGAAGATTAAGACCCACCCCACGTATATCAGCTATACGTTTAAGAATGGGTTTTCAGATAATATTTTTGTGTTGCCGAATAAGAGCATGGCGAGCTACCGGAATTATGAGCAGAATATTGAGACGATTGAGGGTGGCGAGATTGATGTGGCGTGGCCGGATGAGCTGGTGGGAAGTGATTGGATTAAGACGCTGATTCTGCGATTGGCTACCCGGGATGGGAAGTTGCTGTTGACGTTTACGCCGGTGAAGGGGTACAGCCCCACGGTGGCCGAGTTTCAGAATGGCGCGATTACGATGATGGAGAGCGTTGGGTGGCTGTTGCCGAAGGATGGAGGGGAGCCGCTGGTGGAGTATGCGACACAGGTGGAGGAGTGCGGGAATTGGCTGGAGGATAAGCCGAGCCAGCCGCCAGTGCCGGAGGGGCGTAAGTTTGAGATGGTGCCCCGAGTGATGAAGTGTATGGCGGCAAGTGGCGATGTGGATAATAACCGGGCGATTGTGTTTTTCCATTCCAGTGATAACCCGTATGGGAATCCCGAGGGTGTGTGGAAGAAGATTAAGAGCGGAACGCGGGCTTTCATCCGGGAGCGGTATTATGGGATGGCCGATAAGGCGCAGAGCGCGAAGTGCCCGAAGTTTGGGAAGGCGCATTTGATTCCGGCGAGCCAGATCCCGAAGGAGGGAACACGGTATTGGCTTGGGGATCCGGCAGGCGCTAGGAATATGGCACAGATTTGGGTGCTGTTTACTAAGATGCATTGCTATATCTACCGGGAGTGGCCGGGCAATTATGATATCCCGGGGATTGGCGTGCCTGGTGTTTGGGCCGAGCCGGATGCGAAGAAGTTGGATGGTAAGCGTGGACCGGCACAGGATGCGTTTGGTTGGGGGCTGAAGGATTACAAGAAGGAGATTGCCCGGCTGGAGGGGTGGAAGGATTTTGAGAAGGGGTTGATGTTGCCGGAGGGTACTGAGGGCGCTGATGTTGAGCTGTGGATGCCGGAGAATGGTTGCACGGAACGGGTTGATACCCGCTTTCTGGATAGCCGGGCAGCAAGTACACCGCGAGTGGAGAAGGATAGGCCGGTGACGTTGCAGGATGATTTTGCAGATATCGGGTTGTTTTGCGATCTGACACCTGGTGATGATATCGCGGAGGGTGTGACGTTGATCAATGATTGGCTGGCTTATGATCAGGAGCAGCCGGTGAAGGGGTTTAATGTTCCGTACCTGTTGGTGTGCGAGGATTGCATTAACACGATTTTTGCGCTGCGCACGTGGACCGGAGCCGATGGGAAGAATGGGGCGTGCAAGGATTTTTTTGATTTGGTGCGGTATTTGGTGATGTTGGGGATTGGGTTTAATGCCCCGGATAGTTGGGAGTCGCAGGGTGGGGGGCATTATTGAGATTCGTGGCGCAGATTCGTGAGTGTGATTCGTGGCGCGAGCGCCACTACTGAGCTAGGGAGGGGTTTATGAGTACGGGGATTGTGGGGCAGGCTTTGCGGGAGAAGTTGGCGCTGTTGGTGTTGCAGGCGCGGGAGTGGAAGTTGCGCAAGGCTAGGGAGCCGTGGGAGAAACGGACTGAGAAGGCGATACGGGAGCTGAAACAAGAGATTGGAAAGTGGGAGTATTGGGAGATATGAAAGCAAAGTCTTTGTTGATGAGAAGGCGTGAGGTTACGGAGTATCTTGGCGTGGATAGACAAGTGGTGCAGAAAATGGTTCAATGTGGGGTGTTGAAGCCAGTGCATTTGGTGCCTGGAGGCCGGGCGCATTATCGGCGTGATGAGGTTGAGGGTTGCGTGAAGGCGAAGAAACCAAAGAATTGAGAGTTGGAAACAGAGCAGGAAGGGGAGCGATATGAGTGAGCATGATGGCGAAGTTTTGGACCCGCAGGCCTCCGGCGATAGCGCCGAAGGTAAGGTGACGGATGAGGAGCTGGAGGATCTGATTGCGAGTGTGAAGGATGTTTGCACCGAGGCCGGTGAGAATGTGGTGCAGCGCCGGGAGCTTTCCCATAATACCCGTTTCTGCTTTTGGGATGGACAGGATGAGAGCGGCAGGAAGCTGAAGGATAAGAATGGCGGGAAAGAGGTTTTTCCGTTTGAGGGCGCAAGCGATGTGCGCAACCGGCTGGCCGATGATCTGGTTGGATATTTTACCGGGGTGCTGATGGCCGCAGCCACGAAGGCGAGTACCCGGATTGAAGGGTTGGATGGGACAGACCAAGGGAAGGCTGCACGCTTACGAGTGCTGTTGAAGTGGGTGTTTCAGAATAAGTTGGGCAGGCGCTTTTTCCGCGAGCTGGTGAAGGCTTGCCAGTATCTGCTTGGTGATAGCCCCGGTGTGGCTGTGATGGGTGTGTATTGGAAGCAGGAGGATGCGCTGGAGTTTCAGGAGATGAGTTTGGAGCAGATCCTGGAGGCGTATTCGGTGATGTTGCAGGAGCAGCAGCAGGAGCTTACGGAGGCCGATGCCGCCGAGCTGATGCAGGTGTTTGCGGATCCCGAGCGCGAGGAGGAGGCGATTGCCCGCTTGCAGCAGTTGGTGCCGCCTACGGTTACACAGTGGCGCTTGAAGAAGATGGCGAAGGAGTTGCGCGAGACTGGTGCCACGGAGTACCCGAGTGTGTACCAGAAGGAGAACCGGCCCGAGGTTTGCACCCACCGGCTTTTTGAGGATGTGTTTTTGCCCAGCAACTGCACAGATATTCAGGATGCTGAGTTTATTCACCGGCGTTGCCCGTTGACGAAGGCACAGGTGAAGACGCGAGCCCGCATGGAGGGCTGGAGTGATGCGTTTGTTGAGGAGGTTTTGAAGACCCGGGGTGAGACTGCATTCACGGAGGTTGATGCGATTGCGCAGGGGATCAGCGAGATTACGAAGACGAGCGATGAGCCGGGGGATCGGCTGAAGAATAAGTATGAGATTATCTATACGCACCAGCGCATGCTGAATGATGATGGTGTGCCCGCGATCTATGAGACTGTGTGGAGCGCCACGGCTAAGGAGCGCGCCAAGGATAGGTTTATTCTGGATTATCACCACGGAAATTATCCGTATGTGGAGATGCCGCGTGAGATTTTGAATTCCAGTCTTTGGGATAGCCGGGGATTGCCGGAAATGCTGGTGACAGATCAGAACCAGTTGAAACGGCAGGATGATCAGTTTAGCGATCATAGTACGCTGGTGACGGTGCCGCCATTTACGGTGCCACGCAACCGGCCTAATTTTGTGCTGAAGATTGCACCGCTTGCACTGGTGAAGGAGGATAGGCCCGGGCAGGTTGGCCCGATGAAGATGATGCCGTACCCCCGCAGCGCCGATGAGTATGCGAACCGGATTATGGAGCGCGTTGCGAAGTATGTGGGGTATCCGATGGAGGGTGTCCCTCAGAGCGTGGTGGTGGCGAAGCAGCAGTTGCTGGTGAATATTTTTCTGGCCAGCCTTGCGGATATCGTGAGGATGGTATTGCAGCTTTGTATGCAGTATATGGACCCGCAGGTGCTGGCAAGGGTGATGGCCGGTGAGGGGAATAACCGGGCTATGGAGGGGATGCAGGCGCTACCGCAGACACCGCGTGAGATTCAGAATATGTTTGATGTGCAGTTCTGGCTGGATGTGCGCACATTGGATTCTGAGTATGTGATGGCTGTGGCTGAAGCGATTGGCAAGGTTGTGCTGCCAATGGATACGCAGAATACTGCCCAGCGCGATAAGCTGGTGCAGATGATGTTTAGCATGTTTGACCCGCAGCTTGCCGATAGCGTTTTGCAGGATGTGGAGAGCGTGAGCCAAACGGAGATTCTGGATGAGGAGCTGAATTTCGTGAAGGCGTATTCAGGGATTGAGCCGGAGATGGCCGAGGATGGCCAGAATTTCGGGCTGAGAGCGCAGTGGCTGGAGCAGCGTTTGCAGTTGGTGATGCAGCAGCCGGATGTGTTCCCGGATCCGAGCCCGGCGACACAGGAGATCTGGCAGCGCCGGATGCAGCATCTTGGTTTCCAAGTGCAGCAGCAGGAGAATGCGCAGACCGGGCGGGTTGGGGTGCAGCAGTAAGGGATGATCATGGCCCCACCGGGCAAGCCCGGTGGTGGCCGAGAGAGGAGTGAGGTATGCAGGTGGATGTGAGGGAGATTGGTGAGTTGTTGCCGTTTGGGGTGTTTGAGAGTATGCCGGATGAGCAGTTGCAGAGCTGTTTTACGGAGGCACCGACGCACCCGATCTGGAAGGGTGTGATGCAGTTGGCCAGCGAGGCCTATGTTGGGTTTGATCAGGTTACGAAGGTGGCCGGGATTGATGTGCAGAGCCTGGAGCGGGCGATTGGTGCGCAGGATGCATTGACTGCGTTGATCCGGGAGTGCGCGAGTAGGATCCGGGATACCCGAGGGGCTGTTGAGGGGAGTCAAGAAGGGGAGTAGGTATAGCATAGCATCGTTGAGCCTGGTTTGAAGCCCGGTACATTGCGTACCGGGCTTTTTGTTTGACAAACTTGTGTTATCGAAAGGCACGGTTGCGCTTTTTCTTTGGCCGGGCGCAGATGATAGGCCAATGGTAAACCTTACTTGTCGAGGTAATGACATGGTACCAAAGACACTACGTGGCCCCTCAGAGCCACCCGCTGAAACAACTCCAGTGGAAACAACTGTGGTAACGGATGCCGGGCTTGAGGCCGGTATGCTGAAGACGTTTATGGATGGAGACGATGAGCCGCCTACGGAGGATGAGCCGGAGCCTGAAGCCCCGGAGATTCCTGAAGAACCGCAGCCGGAGGAGCCGCCACCTGAAGAAGCCAAGCCTGAAGCCGGTGATGATGAGCCGGAGCCTGGTGAGGAAGCGCCCAAGGAACCCGAGACGGACGAGGAGCCGATTGAGGGCTTGAGCGATGAGCAGCGTGAGCGCATTCAGAAACGCATTGATAAGGCAGTTGGCCAGAAGAAGGCAGCAGAGGAACGCGCCGAGGCTCAGGATCAGCGCGTGACAGAGTTGGAGGCGAAGGTTGAGGAGTTGACCAACGCGAAGCCCGAGGAGACGAAGGCGATTAGCGAGCCGCATGAGCTGATGCTGGTTGATACCAAGCAGCAGATTGAAGATTATGATGCGTATCTGGCTAAGGGCGAGGCGTGGTTGCTTGCGAACTGGGATGGCTACGAGAGTGTGGATGATGACACAGGCGAGGAGACGGTTTACACGGCAGCGCAGATGCGTACGCGCTGGCAGGAAGTGCGAGATCAGAGGGAGAAGTTGATTCCCCAAGCCCACCAAGCACTGATGCAGCGCGAGGCAGATACAGCCGCAGCCCGTGAAGTGTACCCGGATCTGTTTGTTACCACCCACAATGATTACGGGATTGTGCAGAGGGCGCTTGCTACTGTACCGGAGCTGAAACGCTTGCCCGGCTATATGACGATTATTGGCGATATGCTTGCAGGCGAACGTGCCCGCAATGCGAATGCCAAGAAGCCGAAGGCGAAGAAACCAGCGAAGGCCCCCCCCGCACCCCCGAAGTCAAGTGCAGCCCCTACCAGCGCCGTTAAGCCGAGCAACAGGAGTGGCCTGAAGCCCGGGCAGTTGGCAGCAGCAGGGATTAACCCTGATGAGATGACAGACGACCAAGCCGTAGCCTTGATGGATGCCGTTTCAACATAATGAATGTGCCTCCGGTGTAAGCCGGATGCTTTGAATAAGAAAGATGAGGACGATATGCCCGCACTAAGAGAGATTGACCAAGTTGGCAAGCGCGAGGAGCTGGCCGATTATATTACCAACGTACAGGCGCAGGCGACCCCGTACCTGTCTATGGTAGCGAAAGCGAAGAAGCCGAATCAGACGCTGATTCAGTTCCAGATGGAAGCCTATCCCGACACCGGGCACAAGGGTGTTCTGGATGGTAAGGATGTTGCATCGTTTGACCATGTTCCGCGTGTTATCGCGCAGGCGCTTCCGCAGAAGTTCTGGTGGAACCCTTCGGTGACGGATTTTGCCGACGAGAGCAACGTGGCCGGTGAGAGCAAGACGGAGATGGCCCGGCAGAAGGTTAAGGGGCTGGTGATTCTGAAGCGCGCAGCCGAACGCCGGTTGCTGTCGAATTCCGAGCAATCGATTGAGAATGGCGCGGCGACTCCTTATGAGACACGCGGGATTCTCCAGTGGTTGAATGATTCCGCACAGTCGGTTTATCCGGTTGATGCAGATTTTCGCACCCCGACAGCGAGCCGCCACACGACGGCACTGGATACGCTCACAGAGGAAGCGTTTGGCGATCTGATGCAGAGCGCCTACAACCAGCGTAAGGATGCTGTTGCCCTGAAGGGTATTGTTGGCGTGGCGCTGAAACGCCATATCAGCAAGTTCAGCACGTACGTTGACACGGTTGCTTCCAAGACCGCAGCGCGCACGTTCAATCAGGATGCGAAGTCACGCGCCCTTGTGAATGTGATTGACCGCCTGGTGATGGACACGGGATCCGTTGATCTGATGATCAGCTCATTCCTTGCGACGAATGAGACAACGGGAGCGCAGACGGACCACAGCACCCGCAGTGGCGTGTTTGTGGATATGAGCATGCTGGATGTGTGCTATACCCGCATGCCGCGTGTGCGCGATCTGGAAGATCGTGGTGGTGGCCCGCGTGCTAACATCGACATGATTCTTGCGCACCGGTGCAAGAACCCGCTGGGTCACGCTGTTGTCTACACTGACAGCGATTCCTAAGGGGAAGGCGTTAGGGGTTAGAGAGAGCCCCTGTTGAGCTGAGATGGATGGAGATTGTGGCGACCGGTGGGGAGATCCCCACCGGAAGCCTTTTTGAAGAAACCGAAATGGGAGATGTGACGATGATGAAGAAGTTTGTTGGACTGTTTGCAGTTGTTTGCCTGATTGCCGGTGGCGTGTTTGCCGCACCCACGGTGCAGCCGTTGCTTGCCGATGAAGCAGCCGCGCATGGAGCCACGCATGTGGTTACGCTGGAGCATGACGATTTCAGCGAAACTACCACGAATACCGCCGAGACGGTTGCACTGTTTTCAGTGCCAGCCGATACGCTGGTTGAAGTGATCTATACTGTGTTGGTTACACCGTTTGAAGATTCGGCTGATGCTGCACATAACCAGAGCGCGCTTACTATCGGAGATGGTGGCGATGTTGACCGGCTGCTTGTTTCTCAGGAGCTGAATGAGAACGGCACGGAGATTAACATTAAGGCCGGTGCAGGTTCGTTGTATGCGTATACGAGTGCCGACACGGTTGATGCTGTTGTGACACCGAATGCCGCCGATGCAACGGCAAGCCTTGATACAGGCAAGCTGTTGATCTATGTGAAACTCCTTACGGAATAGCCAGCTACCTCCTGGTTAGGGTGCCGGGGATCCCCACAGCCCCGGCACCCGTTTTTCCCGAGTGCGGATTTTTATAGAGCGAGGATGCCATGCCATTAGCTGATATGCCGGAGATGGCCGATATTGAGCTTACGAATGATTTGCTTGATGAGTTCCGTACCGGCAGGCAGTTGGATGTTGTGAATGCCCATGCCCGGCAACGGCTGGCCGCAGAGGTTCAGGGCGAGCGCCGAACGATGGCGCTGGGAGAGGTTCAGTTTCAGATTGATCCCGTGTTTTATCACCATTTTGGCCAGCGTTATGGCTATGAGTGTTGGGATGATGCTGATTTTGTGGCCGATACTTTGAAGAAGAATCCCGAGTGCAGAGTGCGCAACCATAGTGATAAGATTCAGGTTGGCTATATGCCGACGAATCCGAAGTTTCACAAGGTGTATGAGTAGGGGTGTGGTATGAGAACGGTTAGCTTTAAGAGTGTTCTACATAGTGTATCCCGGATGTTTGGCGTTGATCCGACTACCGGGGATTTCACCGATGCCCATGCCGCAGCTATTGCGGCATTTGCTACGTCTCGGATTCGCGAGGGGTGGGAGTGGGATTATTGGCCGGAGTGGACGCTGTGCGAGCGTAGGCAGTACCGGCCCAGCTATGATGCAGGCGAGCCTTATGGGCTGGCCGCTGAAGTGCTTTATGATGATAATTACTATTACAGTTTGCAGGCTGCGAATACGGGGAATACCCCGGATACGGCAGATACCTGGTGGAAGCTGGTTAGTGATGTTGCCGCCGATGTGGATGAGGATTATGAGTTTGACCGGTATGTTGATACGGACCAGACCGGCGAGACTGCGATTGGCGAAGTGCGGAGTGTGAGCAGCCGCAACCCACGCGTTAGCAATTTTCCGGGGAATGTGGCGTTTTCGATTTCGAGTAATGGGGTGCAGCCGAGTAGCCTTGCCCCGAATCGCGTTTGGGTTCAGTTCAGGATGCGGCCCCCGGAGTACAGTACGAGCGAATGGGCGAGCGGTACGGCTTATGCGATTGGCGATGTGGTGTATGTGGATTCTACCGGGCAGTGCTATATGGCTGTTGATGCGAGTACCGGGGAGGATCCGACGAGTGCCACGGATTACTGGACGGTGCAGGATGTGCCGTTTGTGCTTGTGAATTTTTTGAAGCGAGCCACGTATGCCGATCTGCTGGTGGAGGATGGACAGGAGAGCAAGGCCGAGAAGCAGGAGAATAGGGCTTATGCGTTTCTGGCCGATGCTTGGGATGTGACGATTGGCCAACAGGGCCAGCAGGACCGGGCTGAAGTTATTGCCGGGTAGTTTGAGATTTTGAACAGAAGGAAGCGAAGGCAACAAAGGAGATTGAGATGAGCAGGAACACAAGAGATGTTACGAATGTTGCGAATATGCGCCCGATTGGAAGCCATGCCACGGTGGTGGTGAGTACCACGGCTATTGGTTTGACGGTGCCGGATGGCGCTACGCATGTGCTGTATACGGTTGGAGTCGCCCGGCTGAATGCCCGGTTTGACGGTGGGGATCCGACGAGCAGCGTTGGCCATGAGTTGAGCCGTGGCGCGAGCGGGTTGGTGGATAAGGCAGCAGCAGAGAAGCTGCGGTTTATTCGCGAGGGCGCTACGGATGGGCGTGTTGCTGTGCAGGGGTTTGCGTACTAGGGAAAAGCTGAAACTGGGAGTGAGAGAATGAAGATACTGGAACGATGGTTTATCATTTTGATGCTTCTGGGGGGCATGGCGCATGGGCAGATTGTGAATCCCGGTGGTGGGGGTGGTGGCGATGCACCGTTGGATCAGCGCCCGGCTGAGGCTGAGGTTTATATGGCCACGAACATCATTCTTGATGCGCAGGGGTATGGATTCTTCGGCACGAACCAAGTCAGGTTGCATCAAGATTTGGTAGATCCTGAGTCTGGTATCAATCTCACGTATTCGCTGGATGGGTCCACCACCAACACGGCGCAGGTGAAGATTCCGTCTGATGCTCCGAGCGACGGCAGTCAGTACGCGCGGAAGGATGGGGCGTGGGAGGCTGTAGCGAGTACGGGTGGCGGCGGTACGGCTGTGAATACGATCCATTGCAAGGATGCAGCAAGTTGGCTGACGACTAC